>TARA_R110002072_G_scaffold138109_5_pt1 | contig 45378 bp, 52 predicted proteins | sample TARA_R110002072 | Tara Oceans TARA_R110002072 (sample SAMEA4397118) | marine metagenome | biome: Polar Biome; feature: [SRF] surface water layer (ENVO:00010504); material: water (ENVO:00002006), including particulate matter (ENVO:01000060) such as... | depth 5 m
GATCTGCCGCAGATGGAGGAGTTCCGGACCCGCGGCGATGCCGAGCGGGAATATATCCTGCCCGAACTGCTCAGCGTCGGCTGGAGCCAGGAAGAACCCGAAATCAAGCGCGCAGCCAGTCAGGCCAGTTTCAACTTCCGCATGGTCGAGGTGGTGATGATGCTGCTGATGCCGCTGCTGGCGGTGGCGCTCGCCATTCCGCCCAAACGATCGACCAGTGCGCTGGGCGTGTTCGTGTCGATCGTGATGGTGGTCTCCTATCACAAGGTGAACGAATACGGCGAGGATATCGCCGCGCTGGGGCGGATCGATCCGTTCTTTGCGCTGTGGGTTCCCTTTGCGGTCTTTGCCGCGCTGATCGGTTGGATGTATTACCGGGTCGCTTTCGTCCCTGGGGGCCAAGCCATCGGCGCGCTCGAAAACATCTTCGCGAAACTCGCCAAGCGGGTCGGCCGGTTGTTCGGCCGCGGACGGCGCGAAGCTCATCTGGCTCCGGCCGAGTAGGACGGAACCATGCAGCTCGATTTCTTTCCGTCGCGGACGCTGACCGTCTACCTCGCCAAGATGTTCATCACCCGCATCCTTGCAGTGCTGGTGATGCTGTTGCTGGTGCTGATGATGCTCGATCTGCTGTCCACCAGCGGCGAGATCCTCGCGGTCGAGGGCAACGGACAGGGCGAATTGCTCACCTATGTCAGCCTGCGCATTCCGCAGCTGGTCGCCCGCTTCCTGCCTTACTCGGTGCTGCTGGCGACGCTCATCACGCTCGTAGGGCTCAATCAGAACAGCGAGGTCGTCGCGATGAAGGCGGCCGGTCTGTCGGCGCATCAGGTGCTCGCTCCGCTGCTGCTGACCGCCGCGCTCGTGGCGGTGATCAGCTTCACCTTCAACGAACGCGTCGTCACCCGTGCGACCGCGTCGCTCAAGAGCTGGGAAGCGACCGAGTTCGGCGCCGTGCCGCCCGAATCCGCTGCCAAGGCAAACATCTACCTGACCGATGGGCAGAACGTCCTTTCTGCCGGCTCGATCGCGGGCAGCGGTGACGATATCGTGATGGCCGGGGTGACCTGGTACCGCCGCAGCCCCGAAGGCATGATCATCGAACAGGTTCGCGCGCCGCGCGCCACCTTTGCCGCGCCCGGCTGGGAACTCGAGCAGGCAACCAGGTTCGAAGTGGCGAATGCGGGTTCGGAGAAGCTCGACCGCCTCGTCGTGGGCGAACAGGTGACGCCGTCGCAGATCGATCTTGCCACCGTGGACCCCGACACGCTGCCTTTCTGGGAGCTGTCGGATTCGATCGAGCGCTACGAGGAAGTCGGCAGGCGAACGGCCGAACTGCGCGCGAAATGGTGGCATAAGCTGTCGGGGCCGTTGTCCTCGGTGCTGATGCCGCTGCTGGGGTCGATCGCGGCCTTCGGGCTGGCGCGGTCGGGACAATTGTTCCTCCGCGCGGTGATCGGTATGGCGCTGGGCTTCGCCTATTTCGTGGTCGACAACGCCGCGCTCGCAATGGGCAATTTCGGCGGCTACCCCCCGTTCTTGGCCGCCTGGGCGCCGTTCCTGCTGTTTCTGCTGGTCGGGGAGACGGTGCTGGTCCGCACCGAGGAATGACCGCCTGGTCGATCCGGCTCGCGCGGCGCGAGGACGCCGACGCTTTTCCCGCAATCGAGCGCAGCGCCGCCCAGCTGCTGGCAGGCTATCCGGGCATCGAAGGCATCGATCCGGAACGAACGCTGGCCTCCGACAGCTACCGCGCGCTGATTGCGAAGGGGCACAGCCTGGTCGCGATCGCCGAGGGCTGCGTTGTCGGCTTCCTCGTCACCGAACCGTGCGGGCGCGAACTGCACATCCGCGAAATGGATGTCGCAACCCGATGGCAGCGGCAGGGGATCGGCGCGATTATGATGCGCGCCTGCGGAATAGATGCCGTCAACGCAGGCTTTGCAGCGCTGACCTTGACCACCTTCCGCGACGTCCCCTGGAACGCGCCCTTCTACGCCCGGCTTGGCTTTGTCGAAATCGCCGAGCCGGATGAGCACGCTCGGCTCGATGCCGAGCTCGAAAAGGACGCAATTGCCGGTCTGAAGCGCGAACAGCGGGTCGCGATGATTCGGTTTCTCGGCTGAGAACAGCCGGAAAGAGCTCAGCGCGGCCGCATCGTGCTGCGCGCGATCCTTGCGACCAGCATCGTCATGCCCTTGTGGTTGGCGCCGTCATAGGTCGAGCCCACGCCCAGATTGTCGCGCAGACGGCGGTGCGCCTCGGGCAGCGAGTGATAGGGCATCGAGGGCATCAGGTGATGCAGCGCGTGATAGCGCAGCCCTACCGGCGCCCAGATCTCCGCGACCATCCCGGGCGGCGGGACATTGACCGAATCGAGAAACTGCGCGGTGACCGTCATCGGCTCGCCCTCGTTCTCCCACAGATGCGCGACCAGCGTGCGAAGCTGGTTGAGCACCGCGGTGACCGAAACCACCGCCAGCGCCACCAGCAGCGGCTTCCAGCCGAGGACGAACACGCTGCCGATCAGCAGCCATGACCACACGAACCCGCCCGCTTCCTGACGCAGCACCCGCCCCCGTAGCTCGCCCTCGGGGGGCCGGCGGCGGAACCGCGGGTTGATCGAGAGCGCGGAAAAGCGCTGCCAGGTGAGCTTGCGGATCGCGGGCACCAGCGCGCCCAGCGGTACCAGCACCGCGAAGCGGAACAGCAGCGCCACCGGTGCCAGCAGCGCCACCAGCACGAACAGCGGCAGCGACCAGGGCTTCATCAGCGCCAGCGGGAGATATTCGGGATCCTCCACCGTGCCATACTGCGTGCGCTTGTGATGAAGCGTGTGGACACCCTCGTACATAAAGGACGGGGTGAGCAGCGGAATTCCGACCAGCAGGTTCCAGCCGGTGCGGAAGCCCGGCAGCGCATCGCGGTGGATGTGCGACAACTCGTGGATGAACAGCAGCGCGCGGTAGAGCGCCAGCGCCGACACCAGCCCCAGCGCGGCCGCCGCCAGCGGTGCGTCGACCAGGATCGCACCCGCCAGCGCGCCATAACCGATAGCGGCGGAGAGCAGCATGTCGGTCCAGTAGATCGCGGGGCTCGCCACGGCGATATCCTTGGTCAGATCGCGCGCGGCGCGCAGCATCGCCTTGTCGTCGGCGATAGGCACACGCACCCGAGGCGCGGTTGCCTGCGGTGCGCCGCGATCGGCGGGGATGGTCTGTTGCATGGTCATAATCGGTCTATCACAAGCGGCCCTTACCGCATTTCGGCCGCGCAAGACAGCGGCGCGGGGGTCGCTTGACAAAGCCTCGTGTGCCACCGCAGGGGCGAACCCAGGCTGAACGAGGGGTCACAGTGGCGTGACAGGAAAAATAGGTATCCGGGCGATCTCCGGCAAGCGCGAACGCGCCGAATTCGTCGATCTGGGGCGCCGCTTCGCCAAGGACGTGCCGCACAGCGTTCCGCAATTGCGCTCCGAACAACTCGAGCTGGTCGATCCGGATCGCAACCCCTTCTTCGGCCATGCCCGCGTGCAATTGTTCATCGCCGAGCGCGACGGCGAGGCGGTGGGACGTATCTCTGCGCATATCGACGAACTCGCGCTCGAACTGCCCCCCGAACAGGGAATGGGCCCGGGAACCGGCATGTTCGGCTATTTCGATGCCGCCGACGAGCAGGTCGCCCATGCCCTGCTCGCGCAGGCCGAGGACTGGCTGCGCGCGGAGGGCATGACCAAGGTTCTGGGGCCGATCTCCCTGTCGGTGTGGGAAGAGCCCGGTCTGCTGGTCAAGGGCCACGATCATTCCCCGATGATCATGATGGGGCATCATCCCGCCCATTATCTCGGCTGGATCGAAAGCGCGGGCTACGCGACCGCCAAGCTGCTGCGCACCTACGAGCTCGACGTGAAGGGGGAGTTCCCGCCGCTGATCCGGCGCATCATCGCCTCGGGCGAACGCAACGATCGGATCAAGGTGCGCTATGTCGACAAGGCGCAATGGGATCGCGAGGTCCGCATCGTGCTGGAGATTCTCAACGATGCCTGGTCGGACAATTGGGGCTTCGTGCCCTTTACCGACCGCGAGACCGCCTATGCCGGCAAGAAGCTGCGTCCGCTCATCCGCGAGGAGATCAACATGATCGCCGAAGTCGATGGCGAGCCGGTGGCCTTCATGCTGACCTTCCCCGATGTGAACGACATGCTGCGCAAGACCGGCGGCAAACTGTTTCCCTTCGGCTGGTTGCGGCTGCTGCGCTGGGCTCGCAACCCCAAGGGCGCCGGACTGCGGGTGCCGCTGATGGGGGTGCGCAAGGCGCTGCACAATTCACGCCTCGCCAGCCAGCTGGCTTTTATGATGATCGGCCAGATTCGCCGCAATGCAGCGGAAATCTACGATTCCGATCGCGCCGAAATCGGCTGGGTGCTCGACGACAACAAGGGTATGGTCGCAATTGCCGAAACCATCGGCACGACCGTCAATCGCGAATACGCCATCCTGCAGAAGCCGCTTTGACCCTGAAACTCGCGGTGTGGCATCGGCGCCACGACCGGGCGGTAAAACATGCCGGTGGGAACCATGGCCGGGCGCGAACGGTTTTCAGACGATTCCGGGCACGTATGCGCGGACAGGTTGGGGCCGAATGACACACACGCCACAAACGAACGGGACCTGCGTCCCAAGGGCCGATGGCGTCCTGCCTGGCCGCATCCTGATCGTCGAGGACGACGCGATCCTCGCGGTCACCATCGAGATGACGCTGCGCGATGCAGGCATCGAAGATATCGAAATGTGTTCGACCACCGAAATGGCACTCGTCGCCTTGCGCGCCAAACAGCCCGACGCGATCGTGCTCGACGTCCATCTGGCCGATCGCGACGATGGCTGGACCATCGCCGAACTGGTGCGCTCGCTGGGGCCAAACAGCCCGCGGATCGTCTTCTCGACCGGCGCTCCGCGCGATATCCCGCCGGAAATCGCCGAACTGGGCTGCGTGCTTGAAAAGCCCTACGATCCGCAGACTTTGGTCGATGTGTTGCGCGAACCCAAACGGCGCGGGATCATTTCCCGGCTGCGAAGCGCGCTGACCTGATTTCGCCGGGGCGGCCCGATGGGCAAGCGCCTGCCCGCTTCGCGCGATCGCCATTTCCAAAAAAAAAGGCCTCCGCTCTTGAGAGCGAAGGCCTTCGGGATCGTGTCACCAGCCGCTTGGACGGGAGGGGGGGTCTCGGCGGTGACATTAGACAAATGGTCGGACCCAAAGCAGGTTCCCACGGCCGCGAAAATTTTTCGCATTTTTTTGCTGCAGCAATAGAACCCCGTGTTCACTCGGCTGCACAAAACGTCGGCGCCCGTCCATCCGGCACTCGGATTCTGCACCTTTGGTCGCCGAATTCAGCCTCGGGGCCCGCAACTCGCCGCGCCCAAGCGCCAGCATTTCATCCGGTCGGCGCGGTCCGAGCGGGCGCCAGCCAGGACGATTCTGAACCCGGCGCGCGCGGCACGGGTTTTGATTGTCGGCTGCGATCAATCCTCCATTGCCCCCGCTTGTTCTATGGACCATTGGCGGGGTTGGAAAATTGTCAATTTGCCGTGGGATGGTCGCTCGGCGAGCGGAACCATCCCAATTGGCCTGCGTTCTAGGCGCGCTAACCTTGGAAGGGGACTCTATGTCGCTTGGTGATCAGATTGCGAAGAATTTGCCGTATTTGCGCCGGTATGCGCGCGCCCTGACCGGATCCCAGGCGACGGGCGATGCCTTCGTCCGGGCGACGCTGGAAGCGGCGCTGGCCGATGAAGACCTCAAGCGATCGCTGGATGGCGGCCGTGTTCCGCTCTATCGCGCCTTCAACAAGGTGTGGGCGAGCGCCTATCTGGAAACCCCCGAGCCCGCGAACGAGTCCGGTGCCCACGAGCAGGCTGCAAGCGGAAGGCTCAAGGCGATCACGCCGATGAATCGCCAGGCGCTGCTGCTCACGACGCTCGAGGATTTCTCGGTCGATCAGGCCTCCGAGATCATGGAAGTCGAGCCCGACGAGATCGAGAAGCTGGTGCAGGAAGCGGTCGCGGAAATCGACCGCGAAACCTCGACCAGCGTGCTGATCATCGAGGATGAGCCGCTGATCTCGATGCAACTCGAGGATCTGGTCAAGTCGCTGGGCCACGAGATCTGCGGAACCGCGGCGACGCGGACGCAGGCGCAGGAAGTGGTCGCCGAAAAGACCCCGGGCCTGGTCCTGGCCGACATCCAGCTGGCCGACGGCTCTTCGGGACTCGACGCTGTCGACGATATCCTCGCGATCGACACGGTGCCGGTGATCTTCATCACCGCCTATCCCGAACGCCTGCTGACCGGCGACCGGCCCGAGCCGACCTATCTTGTCACCAAGCCCTTCCAGGAACAGACCGTTCGCGCAGCGATCAGTCAGGCGCTGTTTTTCGGATCGAGCCGCCCGATCGGCTGAACTCCGCCTTCTTTAGGGATCTGAGAAAAGATGGCGGTCCTGCGGGGCCGCCATTTTTCGTTAGGGCGGAGGGTTCGTGCAGTTCCTTCCTCGCACGGGATATGGCGAGAGGCTGGAAGGGCGCTGCAAACCTCAGGCAATCGCCGCGACGGTCACGCCTCGGGCAAGGCGTGGCGCTTGGCACGGATCTCGAAAGCGCTGCGTTCGCGCACCGGCACCAGCAGAGTGCAGCGCACGCCCTCAGGGGCGAAGACGAGCTCGACCGGATGGCGCAGTTCGTGCGCCACGATCTTCTCGATCAAATCGGTGCCAAAGCCGCGCTGGCGCTGCTGCGGCACGGGTGGGCCTCCGCTTTCGGCCCAGTGCAGCCGCGCCAGATTATCCGCGGCCAGTTCCCAGGTGACCGAAACCGTGCCGCCTTCTGTGCTCAGCGAGCCGTATTTGGAGGCATTGGTCGCCAGTTCGTGCAGCGCAAGGCCCAGCGAGAGCGCATCATTGGGCGCCAGTTCGACGGTCGGTCCCTCGCAAACCACGCGGTGCGATTCGTCATGCGCATAGGGCGCAAGTTCGGCTCCCACCACCGCCGCGATCGGGGTGGTGCCCCATTCGGACTGGGTCAGCAGGTCGTGCGTCGCCGAGAGCGCGCGGATGCGGCCATCGAGCCCGTCGGCGAAATCCTCGACATCGTGGGCCCGCCGGCGCGTCAGCGCGACGATCGAAAGGACGTTGGCGAGCGTGTTCTTGACCCGGTGGTTCAGCTCGCGGGTGAGCGAGTTGCGGATCGAGTTCTGTTCGGCGAACCAATTGAGCGAGCGCTGATCCTCGAGCGCCTGCTGCGTCAGCAGACGGGTCACGATCATCAGCAGGCTGGCCACGGCGAGGCCGAACAATAGCGTGATCAGCGACATCGGCGACAGCACCCCGCTCCCCGCCGCCTGGATGACCAGCGTCATGTCGCGGTTGGCGACCCTGACCGTCTGTTGCAAAATCTCGCCGCTCAGTTCGTCGCCCTCCAGACTGCCGAGCAGATTGTCCTCGTCGGGATTGCCATCGTAGAGCCTGACCCCGAGCCCCTTGCGATCGACCAGCTCCGCTGCCGAGGCGAGGAAGTCCTGGGCATTGAACGGGCTCATGATGAAGCCCTTGAGCTGCCGCTCGCCGGAGCTGGTGTCGAACACCGGCATGAAGATCAGAAAGCCAGGCGCGAAGCCGTCGCCTTCCTGGACGAGCACGACGCGGCCGCTGGCGGTGGGGCGCATGGTCCGCTCGGCCTCGTCCATCGCCGCGCGCCGGATCGGCTCCGAATACATGTCGAAGCCGATCGCGCGGCGGTTGCGCGCGGTATCGGGCTGGAGCAGCGCGATAGGCACGAGCATGTCGCGCGGTTGTTCTGCCAGCGTCGGCTGCACTTCCATCTCGGCGACGCGGTAGCGGCCCAGATCGCTTTCGAACTCGGCTACTTCGCGGGCGTTGAGAACCGGTGCCCAGCCGTAACCCTCGGCTCCGCGATAATCCGCATCGAGCCGCAGTTCCGCCACGAAGCGGCCAAAGGTCGCCATGTCGACCCGGCCGACGGTGGAAAACAGCGCCGCTCCGGCGCGCAGGTAGGAGGCGTTCACCGAAGCGCGCCGCTCCAGCGCCGAGGCCATCGCGATCGCCGTGCGGTTCATCATCACCTGCTCGCGCTGCTCCTCGCCGCGCTCTATCGCGAATACGCTCAGACAGGTGATCGCGATAACGAGCAGGAAGATCGCCGCCGGGATTGCCCGCGGGTAGGTGACAAGCCAGCGGCGCGGACCGGAATCGAGCATGCTGACCTTTTGAGACAGGATTTGGTCCCCCGAGAGTTGATTGCTTGGCCGGAACGGCTGTAGGAAGCGCCCGCCATATGCAGCCGGTCTGTGTGTGGGGAACCAAATTCGGGAGGCTTCGTTCCCTGGTAACCATGGGATCGAACAAACCGCGTTACGTCGCAGGACGCGATTTGTGATAAGGACGTGCCAATTCAATTATGACTTCGGATAAAAATGACCTCGACGCTCGCGGGTCCGACGTGCCGCGCAAACGCGAAGCGGGCCAGTCGAACAAACCGCAATGGGCCAATGGCCTGCGACAATTGTACGATTCCGTGGTGGAAGAAGACATCCCGGATCAGTTCAAGGATCTGCTCTCTAAACTGGACGCAAAGGACTGATGGGGTCGGAAAAACGGACGGCTAGCGAAAAGGCCGCATTCAAACGCGAACTGACCGACGTGGTCCCACATCTGCGCGCCTTTGCACGCGGATTGTGCGGTCGTGCCGATATGGCCGACGATCTCGTCCAGGAAGCACTGCTCAAGGCATGGGCGGCGCAGGAACGATTCGAACCTGGCACGTCGATGCGCGCCTGGACCTTCGTGATCCTGCGCAACGCCTATCTCACCGACATGCGCCGCAACCGCTTCCGCGGCGAGTACGACGAGAATGTCGCCGAGCGGATTCTCACCGCACCCGCGGGCCAGGAAGAGCCGATCCATCTGTCCGATATGCACCGTGCGCTGCTGACCCTGCCGCCCGAACGGCGCGAAGCGCTGCTGCTGGTCGGGGCCGGCGGCTTCTCCTACGAGGAAGCGGCCAATATTTGCGGTTGCGCAGTCGGCACGATCAAGAGCCGGGTGGGCCGCGCCCGCGCCGCGCTCAACACGATGCTTGCAGATGGCGATATCCCGCGCCGTTCGACCGCCGACGATACCGCGCATCGCGCGATCCTGGAGGAACTGGACGATGTTGCCGCGGGCAACGGCGTCGCCTCGCGAAGCTGACCGGCTCCCGCAATTGATGCCGGGTCTTGTCGCTGCGCGCCGCGCGGCGCATCCTGCGCCTGCATGACCACGCCCGAACCTCAGCCACAGACCGCCGATGCCCGCTCCCGATCGGGCCGGCGGCTGGCCTTCGCGGAGCAGGAACTGCGGCTGATTTCGGCGCTGGTGCTGCTGATCGGCCTTGGCCTGTTTCTGGCCCTGCCCTTCGTCCTCTCGATCGGTTCGGTGGTGTTCCTGCCGCTGACGGCAGCCGTCGTGCTCACGATCATCCTCTCGCCGCTTGCCGACAAGCTGGCGATCTGGGGTCTGCCCAACGTCCTCGCCTCGCTCGTTTCGCTCCTGGTGTTTCTGGCGATCGTGATCCTCGCCCTCGCGCTGATCCTTCAACCGGCCTTCGCGCTGTTCGAGCAGCTGCCCGATATGGTCGACACGGTCGGTAGGCGCTTTGCCGAACTGCGTAACCAGTTCGGCTGGATCGCGCAGATCAACGAAGATCTGGCCGAGCTGATGGAACGCGGGAATGGCCCCCGGGTCGTGATCGCCAGCCCCAGCCTGCTTCAGGAAATGGCCTTTGCAACGCCAAGCGTGGTTATCGAGATCGTGCTGATGCTGCTGATGGTCTTCTTCATGATCGAAGCGCGCGTGCGCCTGCGCCAGCGCCTGCTGCTCGACCGCGTTTCCTTCGGGGCCAGCGTCAAGGCGGCACGGGTGCTGCGCGAGGTCCAAGACCGGGTGGCTGCCTATATTCTGACCGTCGGCTGGATCAATCTCTGCGTCGGGGTGATCGTCGGCGCCGGCGCCTGGGCACTGGGAGTGGAGGCGCCGATCATGTGGGGCGGTCTCGCCGCGCTGCTGAATTTCATCCCCTACATCGGCCCGACGCTGATGATCGGCCTGCTGGCGCTGTTCGGGATCGGCACCGCCGAAACGGTGCTGCTGGGCCTAATCCCCGCCGCCGCCTATCTCGGCTTGCATACCATCGAGGCGAATGTGGTAACCCCTTCGATCCTCGGCGCACGCTTCACCATGAACCCGGTGATGATCCTGATCGCGTTGAGCTATTTTTCCTGGATCTGGGGCGTACCCGGTGCGCTGCTCTCGGTGCCGCTGCTGCTGACGCTCACGGCGCTGTTCGAGCATATCGGACGGCCCAACCTTATCGGGTTTGTTTTCGGAGAACCGCTGTTTGCGGAGAACCTTCTGGCGAGCGAGCCTGAAGAGCATGGTCCGCGAACTTCAGACCCGGCTTGATCGGCGGCGCCGCTCCCGGGACACTTGAATTCGGATAAGAAAAGGCCCGTCCCACCAATCGGTGGAACGGGCCCAATCCATTTTTCAGCCTCGGTTTCAGCCGGGATACTTCCAGCACTCGCCGCGTGCAAGATTCTCGGATGCGAAGCTCCAGTTGAGCTTGTTGTCGAGCACTGCGCCGAGATATTTGGGGCGCGCATTCTGGTGATCCAGATAATAGGCGTGTTCCCACAGATCGATCACCAGCAGCGGATTGTAACCCTGGTCAGCGAGCGTATCGCCATCGTGGGTCTCCTCGATCGAAAGCTTGCCATCCTTTTCAGCAAGCCAGACCCAGCCGCTGGCGAAATGGCCCGCGCCGCGCTCGGCGAGTTTGCTCTTGAGTTCGGCAATCGAACCGAAAGCAGCGTCGACCATGCTCTTGAGTTCGCCCGACGCCGCCGATTCCTCGCCGGTCAGCGAATGCCAATAGAAACCGTGGTTCCAGCTCTGCGCGGCGTTGTTGAACAGGCCCTGGTCGCTGCCGCGCGCGGCAGCGACGACTTCCTCGAGCGACTTGTCGGCGTGGTCGGTGCCTTCGATCGCCTTGTTGGTCTTGTCGATATAGGCCTGGTGGTGCTTGCCGTGGTGATAGGAAAGCGTCTCGGCCGAAATTGCCGGTTCGAGTTCGGTGTCAGGATACGGCAGGTCGATGAGTTTGAAAGCCATGAGTGGTCCCCTCTGGTTCTGAATTCGTGAGATCGGTTCAACCCTTGCAACGCTTGGCGCGGCGATGGGTTGCAAAGTGCTAGACGAAATTTCCCCAGGCTCCCACCGGAGAATACCGGGCTCGAGAGAGACCTTCCCAAATCGCCTCCAAGCGGGCAGAAGCGCGCCGGCATGCAGGTCCAGAAGCGGGCCAAGAGCGGACAATGGAATCAGGATGACACGCAAGTTCTTCGGTACCGACGGCATTCGCGGACGGACCAATTCGGATAAGATGACGGCCTCGACCGCGATGTGCATCGGCCAAGCCGCCGGTGCGCATTTCCGCCGCGGAACACATCGCAACCGGGTGGTGATCGGCAAGGACACGCGGCTCTCGGGCTATATGGTCGAGAGCGCGCTGGTGGCGGGCTTCACCAGCGTCGGAATGGACGTGATCATGACCGGACCCCTGCCGACGCCGGCGATCGCCATGCTGACGCACGAGATGCGCGCCGATCTGGGCGTCATGATCTCGGCCAGCCACAATCCCTTTGAAGACAATGGTATCAAGCTGTTCGGCCCCGACGGGTTCAAGCTGTCCGACGAGGACGAGATGGCGATCGAGGCGCTGCTCGACCAGAAGCCCCAGCTTGCCGAACCGCAGGACATCGGCCGCGCGCGGCGGATCGAGGATGCGCGCGGGCGCTATATCCATGCGGTCAAGCAGTCGATCGGTGCCGACGTCCGCCTCGACGATCTCAAGGTGGTGGTCGATTGCGCCCATGGCGCGGCCTATCAGGTCACGCCTTCGGCGATCTGGGAACTGGGTGCCGAGGTCGTCACCCTCGGGGTCACGCCCAACGGCACCAACATCAATGATGGGGTCGGCTCCACCTCGCTCGATGCGATCAAGGCGAAGGTGGTGGAAACCGGCGCGGATATCGGCATCGCGCTGGATGGCGATGCCGACCGGCTCATCCTGATCGACGAGAAGGGAAAGACGGTCGATGGCGACCAGATCATGGCGCTGATCGCCACGCGGATGTCCGAAAAGGGCGAGCTGCGGGGCGGCGGCGTTGTCGCCACGGTTATGTCCAACCTCGGGCTGGAGCGCTATCTCGAGGGCATCGGTCTGACGCTGGAGCGGACCAAGGTGGGCGATCGCCATGTGCTCGAGCGGATGAAGCAGGGCGGTTTCAACGTCGGCGGAGAGCAATCGGGCCACATGATCCTGCTCGATCATGCCACCACCGGCGACGGCACCGTTGCGGCGCTGCGCGTGCTCTCCAGCCTCGTGCGATCAGGGCGTGCGGCAAGCGAATTGCTCCACCTGTTCGATCCGGTCCCGCAATTGCTCAAGAACGTGCGCTACGATGGCGGTCAGCCGCTCGAGGCGGAAGGCGTCAAGCAGGCAATCGCCGCTGGCGAAGCCGAACTCGCCGGCAAGGGTCGCCTGCTGATACGCGCATCGGGCACCGAGCCGCTGATCCGCGTCATGGCCGAGGGCGACGATGCCGCGCAGGTCGAGCGCATCGTCGACAGCATCTGCGATGCGGTGCAGGCGGCCACCTGATGCTGGAGATGCGCCCCGATTGCGAACGCTGCGGCGCAGACCTGCCCGCGGAGGCGCCGGGCGCATTTATCTGCAGCTTGGAATGCAGCTTCTGCGCGCGCTGCGCCGATGAACTCGACGATATCTGCCCCAATTGCGGCGGCGAACTGATGGATCGCCCGGCCCGTGCCAAGCCGCTGCAGGAAAAATATCCGCCCGCCACCGAGCGCAAGCACCGGTCCGCCTGAGATGGACCGCAAGCCCGCTCGCATCCTCTCGATCGCCGGTTCGGACAGTTCGGGCGGCGCCGGAATTCAGGCCGACATCAAGACCATCACCATGCTGGGCGGCTATGCGATGACCGCGATCACCGCGATCACCGCGCAGAACACGCGCGGTGTGCAGGCGGTCGAGATGCTGCCGGTCGAACTGGTGCTGGCGCAGATCGAAGCCTGCCTGTCCGACATCGGCGCCGACGCGATCAAGATCGGGATGCTCGGTTCGCCCGAGATCGCGCACGCGTTGGCCGAGCGTCTCGACGCCTTTGCCGGCCCGATCGTTTTCGACCCGGTGATGGTCGCGACCAGCGGCGCCGAACTGGCGAGCGACGCCACCATCGCCGCCTTCGACCGGCTGCTCGCGATCGCGACGCTGGTCACTCCCAACCTGCCCGAACTTGCGGTGCTGTCGGGGACCGAACCCGAGACCTCGGATGCCATTCTAAAAGCGGCAATGACGCTGGCCACGCGCCACGGGGTGCAGGTGCTGGCCAAGGGCGGACATCGCCACGATGCCGAGGTGCTCGACTACATCGCTTCGCCCTCCGGCAAGTTCGCCAGCTTCGGCCATGCGCGGATCGACACGCGGCACACACACGGCACCGGTTGTACGCTCTCGGCGGCGCTGGCGACGCTGCTGGGCTTCGGTCAGCCGCTGACCAATGCGATCCAGCTGGCGCGGGCCTTCACCTATCGGGCTATCGAACAGGCGCCCGGTTTCGGCGAAGGCAGCGGTCCGCTGGGCCAGCAGGCGGTGCGTTCGCTGGACTAGACCTCGATGTCGTAGAAGTCGGCGATATGGCCCCAGGCCTCGTCGGCGGTCTCGCACCAGCGGAACAGCGCGAGATCCTTGTGACCGATCGTTCCCTCGTCGGCGAGCGCCTCGAAATCGATCACCCGCGTCCAGAAATCCTTGCCGAACAGCAGGATCGGCATGGGCTTCATCTTGCCGGTCTGGATCAGCGTCAGCAGTTCGAAAAACTCGTCGAAGGTGCCGAACCCGCCCGGGAATACCGCCACTGCGCGCGCGCGCAGCAGGAAGTGCATCTTGCGCAGCGCAAAATAGTGGAACTGGAAGCTGAGGTGCGGAGTGACATAGCTGTTGGGCGCCTGCTCATGCGGCAGGACGATGTTGAGCCCGATACTTTCCGCGCCGGCATCGAACGCGCCCTTGTTGGCCGCCTCCATGATCGACGGCCCGCCGCCCGAGCAGACCACGAACTGGCGCTTGCCATCCTCGACGATCGCCTTTTCGCTCGCGAGCCGCGCGAGATCATAGGCCTCCTGATAATATTTGGCCTTCGCGGCGAGGTTCTCGACCACCCGCCGCTCCGGCTCGGGCAGGTCGTCAGCGCCTTCGAGCGCGGTCTCGACCGATTGCGGAGGGGGGATGCGCGCCGACCCGTATATCACCAAGGTCGAGCCGACCCCAGCTTCGTCGAGCAGCATTTCGGGCTTGAGCAATTCCAGCTGAAACCGGACCGGGCGCAATTCCTCGCGCAGCAGGAAGTCGCGGTCTTGGAAAGCCAGCTCGTAGGCCGGATCCTGGGTCTGCGGCGTGGCATGCGGCTGCGATTTGGAGAATTGCGCCTCCTCCTCCGCCGGATAGAAGTGACGGGCGGCGCGCTCGGGCTTGCCGGTTTCTGGCTCGGGGGTATCGGTCATGGGCTGTCCGATAGGCAATGCCCGACGATGCGGCAAGCGCGCTCGATCGCGCGCGCAGGCGATTGTCGCTTCAGGAAATTCCATAGCCAAGAGCCTTCGTTCGCGGCGAAGCCGGGTCCGCGAGAGACGGCACTAAACAAAGATTTGTTCTGACGTCGCTTGGTGCCAAGCGTCATTTTCCTTCCGTAACCGCCGAAGGAATTTCTCTTGTCTAATCTGTCGCTTGCTCTGGGTGGATGCTTGAGGGGTGAACCGGTCCGCCATGGCATCGCCGAGCATGCCGCCGGGCCCGTCGGTTGCAGCCCGGGCTCGCGAGCACCCGCGCCGGAGGCCGCGGCATGAAGACCTCGATCTGCACCATAGCGCATGGCCGGCCCGACCACCTGGCGAATCTGGTGCGCGGTCTCAACCACAACCGCCGCCCCCCCGGCGAATTGGTGATCGCGGTTATGCAGGACCAGCGCTACGACCTGCCTGCGACCGGATTCCCGACCCGGCAGGTGATGCTGGGAACAGGCGACATTTCGTCGGCAGGGGCCCGCAACGCCGCTGCCGCCAAGGCTTCTGGCGATTTGCTCATCTTCCTCGACGCCGACTGCATCCCTTCCCCGAAACTGATCGACGATTATGCGCTCGCCGCCGCGCTCAACGACGGAGTGCTGATGGGCGAAGTCGGCTATCTGCCCAAGGGGGCGGCCAACGACGGCATCGACTACACCCGGTTCGAAAGCGAAGCCGTCGAACATTCCGAGCATACCGGCCCTCCGCCCGGAATGGTTGGCCATTGCGGCGATTATCGCTGCTTCCGGTCGCTGAATTTCGCGCTGTCGAAGCCAACCTTCGCCAGCCTCGGTGGGTTCGACGCACGCTATGCCGGCAATGGCGGGCAAGACAGCGATTTCGGTCGCACGGCCATTTCCAACGGGGTACCGCTGTGGTTGGCGCGCGGGGCGAAGGCCTATCACCAATACCGAAGCCACCACATGCCGCCGGTTCATCAGCTCGACAGCGTCCTCGCGGATGCAGCGATGTTCCACGAGAAATGGGGCGAACCGACAATGCAGAACTGGCTCAGGGCGTTCGAGCTGATGGGACTGATCGAGCGCGAAGGCTCCGGCTGGCGCAAACTGCGCGAGCCGGGCGAAGCGGAACTCGCTCTGACGCACCAGCAGGCGGACCGCCCCTTCGCCAGCAGCGCAGCAGTGCTCGACTGGCTGGAAGAACGCGCCGCGGCTACTGGCAACAAAGCGTACATGCCCCGCATGGCCTCGGCATAGCAGGTTTCGCAGCCCGCCAGTATCGCATCTCCTGACAGCTCGCGAGCGCCCGGGTGCGGCAGACCGTTACTGGCACCGATGCCGAACCCGTTGCCTAGTTTCGCTCTCGCCGGGTAGAGAGCGGAAATGAGCAGCCCCAACGAGTTCGAAAGATTTCCCCTGAGCGGGCGTTTCCTCGCCGGGCGCGCGCGCTCCGAGATGAGCGAGGCCGAACGCGTACGGATGGAGGCGCTGGTAACCAGGACCGAGGTGCTCGAGCACGGGCACCGGGTGATCGCGCGCGGTCAGAGGTCCGACCATTCGACCATGCTGATCGAAGGCTTCATGCTGCGCACGCTGGAATCGGAAAATCGCCGCCATGCGGTGAGCTTCCACGTGCCGGGCGATTTCGTCGACCTGCACTGCTTTGCGCTCCAGCGGCTCGATCACAACATCGATTGCGTCGGCCCGGCCCGGGTCGGCTATGTCCCGCACGAAGCCATCGTCGAAGTGATGCGCGACGATCCCAAGCTGGCGCGGCTGTTCTGGTTTTCCACCCTGCTGGATGCCGCGTTGCACCGCGAGTGGATCATGAAGCTCGAACAACTGACCGCGCCGCGGCGGATCGCGCATATCTTCGCCGAAATCTGGCGGCGGCTTGAGATGGTCGGCATGGCTCGCCCGGACGGGTTCGAGACCCCTTTGAGGCAGATCGATATTGCCGACATGTGCGGCGCTACTGCGATCCACGTCAACCGCGCGGTGGCCGAACTGCGCAAGTCCGGGATTGCCGATTTTCGCCGGGGCCGCGTTGTGGTTTCCGACCGCGACCGGCTGGAGGAATACGGCGATTTCAATCCCGGCTATCTCTATGCTGGCGAGCCGGCGATCCCTGACTCGCACAGCCCGCGACGTGAACACGGCGACCGCTCGCTGAGTTTCAAGAGAAAAACCTCCGAAAGTTAACATTGGTCAATGGACCAATCCGCAATCGCTTGCTTAATCGCGCCTCGACCTTTGAGGGGGGGTAGAGAGACCGACCGAATGACTTTTCCCCTTACCGGAGCATTCCTGGCCGGGCGGCTGCGAGATCATCTCGACCACGACGATCTGGCCTATATCGAGGATCTGATCGACAGCGTCGAAGAGCACGGCGATGGCGTTCGACTGGCCGAAAGCGGCGTGCCGACCGAAAAGAGCCAGCTGCTGATCGAAGGCTTCGTGTTTCGCACGATCGAGACCGACAAACGTCGTTTTATAGTCGGGATACACGTGCCCGGCGACTTCATCGATCTGCACGGGTTTGCACTCAAGGAGCTCGACCACACCTTGGTAAGTGCAGGCGCAGTCAAGCTCGGCCTGGTCCCCCATGAGCGGTTGGAGACGGTGATGAGCGAGCGTCCCGACATTGCCCGCGCGATGTGGTTCGCGACGCTGCTCGACGCGGCGATCCATCGCAAATGGATCCAGACGCTCGAACAGCTCGATGCACCGCGCCGGATTGCCCATCTCTACGCCGAGCTACATGAGCGGCTCGACCTCGTCGGCCGCCAGGTTCCGCGGGCTTTGCGGACGCCGTTCACCCAGCTCGATCTGGCAGATATGTGCGGGGTCAGCGCCATCCATGCAAATCGCGCCGTGGGCAAATTGCGTGAACTGGGGATCGGCGAAATCCGCCGCGGCGACCTTTACACAGACGATTGGGACGCGCTCAAACAATATGCCCGCTTCGACCCGAGCTACCTCTACGGCCGCGGTGCGCTCAAGCTGCAGGACGACTGGCGTTAACGGCGCCGGGGATCAGGCCGGCTCGACCGCGTAGTCGATCGGCTTGAAGCTGCCGCCGTTGGAGGCGTAGGCCGAACAGGCGGTCAGTCCGACGATCAGATCCATCTCGGCGCGCAGCACGATCCGGTCGCCCGGCGTGCTCAGCGGCGGCTTGACCGCGATGGCGCCGGATTTTCCATCCACCGGCACATTCATGAACAGGTTGAACGCGGTGGGGATGGCGTCGGGTCCGATGCCATAGGGTTCGAGCGCCGCCTGCAAATTGCCGAAACACCCGCGGTGCTCGGGCTTGTCAGGATAGAAATGGCGGAAGGTGTCGACACTGCAGGGGGTGAGCAGGAAATCATGCGTGCCGACCGTGTCCTCGACGATGGTCAGCATCACCCGGGAGCGGTTGGACCACAGGCGGCTGCCCGCGGTCAGCGCGATAGTTTCCTCGTAATCAAACGTCCGCCCGTTGGAGATGACCTCGCCGACATCCTGTGCACCGTAGCAAACCAGGTCCGAAACCTGCCCCCCCTGCGGGTCGCTGACGATGAGCGTTTCCCCCTTGGCGAGCGTGACAGCAACTCCGCTGCGCGGTTCGATTCGTGTCATTTTGGGTAGGCTCATTTGGGCGAGTTCCGCTTGTCGCTGAAGGGGCATATCCAGTCGGATGCGACCGCCCGGCCGCTGTATTGCCGCGCTTCGCTCGTTTCGCCGTGACGCGCCAGCATCGGATTGATCGAACCGGCGAGCTTGGTGTCGCGCGCAAGGATGGCCTCGCGCATCCGCTCGTAGCGACCCTGCTCGCGCAGCTTCTCGAACTGGTCGTGCAGGTTGAACACCAGCGTGGGATAGGCGAAGCGCCGCGCCGGACGCGAGGCGTTGGGATGCAGGCCGACGACAAAGAAGGCCTCGCCGCCGAAGCTCAGCGAGAAATGCGGATCGGATGGGTCGGGACTGACGCTGGCGTCGTAAGGCTGCGAAAACCACTCGTCCTTGTCGGCGAGCGATTGCAGCCGCTCCCACAGCCGCTTCTCGAAGGCGTGCTCGTCGGCATCGAGCGGGCCTTCATACATCACCGCGAGGCTGCGCAGATAGCTGCGATCGTCGCGGTAGCTCTCAGCCCAGTCGAGCAGCGCGTCGTGAATTCGCAGATCGTCCCAGCCGCTGGTCATGTCCTTGGCGAAGAGCGTTTTCAGAGTCCCCCGCGCCAGAGTCGATTTCGCGCCGACGCAAGGGTATTCGCTGCGTTCGATGAAGGCCTCGAATGCCTCGCGCATTTCTAATTCGCGCGTTTGCGGCACGCTCATCACGGCGACGGTCATTGCACGGCCCTCGCACCGGGTGTGCATTGGCTGGCATTGTCATCATACCCCGCTTGGAGAGAGAACGGGAAGGAAACCCCATGGAGTTTCGGGCGGCTGGACATCGGTCGGGTCTTTCGAACTGTTTACCACAAGCGCGAAGAGCAAATCCTCCGCCTGGACCCAACGGTCCTCGGGCAGAGGGGGGCCAAGATTCACATGAATTAATTTCAGCGACGGGCGAAACCGCTGGCTTTGGCTTTGTCGCGCCCAGATCTCGAAGCGATTTCCGACAGCTCGGTTCATACCGCGGGGTTGTGATCGAACTGAGCCGGCGGAACCTTGCTTTGTAGCCCGGCAATCGAACGCCGCCACAATTGTCCGTCCGCACGCTGCGATCAATGGCAAGCAAAGATCGGCAGCGGCGGATCGGAAAAGATCTCCCGGCTTACCCCGCCCCAGATCGTCTCGGACAGGCGCGAGCGCCCATAGGCACCCATCACCAGATAGGACGCCTGCTGATCAGCCGCAGCCGCCATCACCGCCTTCGCGATCGATTCCGCGCGATACGGCAGATCGATCAACTCGCAGGCGATCCCATGCCGCGAGAGATATTCGGCCCCCTGGACCGGGGGCAGATCGAAGCGGTTGGCCTCTTCCTCGCCGACTACGGTTACCAGGCTCACCGAACCCGCCTTGGCGAGCAGCGGCAAGGCGCTGCGCAAGGCGCGTGACGCCTCGGGCGAGCCGTCCCAGGCGACGATGGCCGGGCCGCTGCAATCGAAGCGCGTCACACCGGGCGGAACGACGAGAACGGGGGTTTGCGAACGAAGGACGATTTCGCCGACGAGTTTGGAAGGACCTTCGTTCTTCAGCGGATCGCAGCTTCCCAGCACGATAATGTCGCTCAGACCGCTTCGCCGCATGAGTTGTTGGGAAGCGAAGCCGTCGCTCTGGATCCAGTTCCAGGCGACATCCTCCTTCGCCAGCCGCGCCTCGAGCCTTCGGTGCAAAGCATCGGCCTGTTCCCGGGTCGCCTCGATGATCTGCGCCGCCATCAATCCGTAGAAATCGACGACTGCACCCATTTCCCACTGGATGGACTTCATACAGGTAAGATGTCCGTCGAAGGCGCGGGCCAGGTCGAGTGCGACCTGCAGCCGAGCTTCAAGGCAGTCGTCGTCTTCGACGTGAAGCAGGATCGAGCGCATAACAATTTCCCTTCTAGGTTTGGACAATCGGCATAGCATCGGCGGCAGCGGCGCAATCTAAGTTATATCCGGAGCGACCTTCCCTCAAATACCTTCTCTTTCTCCCCAAGATACGCAGACAATTCCGCCGTCAAGCAAGACGGGCGAAGCTTGCGACGCCAGCGGCAGGTCGATGCGGAGAGGCGGCAATCGCCGCTTCCATTCCAGCCAGTCCACCGATTGCTGCCGAGAGCTGGGCCGTCTTCTTTTCGTCGATCCGGTAGAAGACGAGTTTGGCTTCCTTGCGGGTGATGACCACGCCGGCATTGCGCAGGACGGCAAGCTGTTGCGACAGCGTCGGTTGCCCGATCGCCGCTTCTTCGTCGATCTCTCCGACATTGCGCTCCACGCCGGATAGAGCCCGGAGAATGCGGAGACGGACCGGATGCGCAACGGCCTTCAGGGCGTCGACGAGCTCTTCCTCGCTCATTTTTGCGCCCCTCCCCTAGTTTCCTTCAGGAACCAGTCGGTCTGGTTCTTCGCCGCGAAGACATCGTCCAGCTTTGCGCTGGGCTGGCGCAACAATGGCTGTCCCGGCTCCCAGTTTGCAGGAGCAAGAACCTGACCCTGTTGCACCGCCTGCAGCGCGTCGAGGGTTCGCAGCATTTCCGGCGTCGATCGTCCGACATTGGCGGGATAACAGGTCATCGCGCGGATGATTCCCTCCGGATCGATGAAGAAGGTCGTGCGGACGGTGGCGCTGTCCTTGTCTTGCGGAGCGGCCATTCCATAGGCCCGCCCGATCACGAGCGTGGGATCCTCGACAATCGGAAAACGCACTTCGATGTCGAACCGGTCGCGGATCGTCCTCAGCCACGCGAAATGCGAAAACAGGCTGTCGACCGACAGCGCCATGAGTGCGCAGTCACGCTGATCGAACTGAGCGGCGGCCTGAGCCAGCGCGACGAACTCGGTGGTGCAGACGGGGGTGAAATCGGCGGGATGCGAAAACAGCACCAGCCAACGACCGCGGTAATCCGACAGCCGGATGTCGCCTGCGGTGCTTCGGGCCGAAAAATCCGGTGCGATGTCGCCGATCCGCAGTCCCGCGGATGGGGCTGTTCGCTCGGCGACATCGCCTGATGCTGACTGGTTCATCCGGGCTGCATAGCACTTGACACGGCGAAGGCAATACATATACTCACTTTATGTAATCAAATGGAGTTAGCAAGATGACTGATGACAGGCCGCTGGAACTCGCAGCGCAGCAGATCGCCCGCGCCCAGGCCGAGAAGCGCCTGCGCCCGTCGATCGCGGGCTTCTTCGACGAAGCGACGAACACCGTATCCTACGTCGTGCATGATCCCAAGACCGCCGAAGCCGCGATAATCGATTCGGTGCTCGATTTCGAAGCGGCTTCGGGAAGAACCTCGCATGGTTCGGCAGACCGCATTATCGAATACGTCACTTCCAATAATCTGAAAGTGACGTGGCTTATCGAAACCCACGCACATGCCGATCACATTTCGGCCGCCCCTTATCTGCAGGAAAAGCTGGGCGGCAAGCTGGCAATCGGTCGCGAGATCATCCGCGTGCAGGAGGTCTTCGGCAAGCTCTTCAATGCGGGCACCGACTTCGAACGTGACGGCTCGCAATTCGACAAGCTGTTCGACGATGGCGAAACCTTCAAGCTGGGCGAACTCGAAGCCATCGCCCTCCATGTCCCGGGGCATACGCCTGCCGACATGGCGTTCATCATCGGGGATGCTGCCTTTGTCGGCGACACCATATTCATGCCGGACTTCGGCACCGCGCGGGCCGACTTCCCCGGCGGGGACGCGCATAGCCTGTTCCGATCGATCCGCCGGCTGCTGGCGCTGCCCGGGGACACGCGCCTGTTCCTGTGCCACGACTACAAGGCCCCCGGCCGCGATGACTATGCCTGGGAAACGACGGTCAAGCAGCAGCGCGAACAGAACGTCCATGTGAAGGATGGTGTGACCGAAGACGAGTTCGTCGCAATGCGGACCAGCCGCGACAGGACGCTGGCAATGCCGAATCTCATCATGCCATCGGTGCAGGTGAACATTCGCGGCGGGCGCTTGCCCGACCCCGAGGACAACGGCGTCAGCTACATCAAAATTCCGGTGAACGCCGTATGACGCTTCCCGGATTCCCGGATGCCGCGCCGCTCGCCGGTCTGGCGGGCGGCGTGCTCATCGGGCTCGCAGCCGCCTTGATGCTGCTGGGGCTGGGCCGCATTGCGGGCGTCTCCGGTCTGGCGGCCAAGGCAGTCGGACTGGGCGGTAGCGGCATTGCCCGCAGCGCCGCCTTGATGTTCGTAATCGGCCTCCCGCTCGGTGCGCTGGCCATCTTGCTTCTGGCCGGCGGCATCGACGCCAGTTTTGCCGACCCTCTCACGCTCGCGGTTGCGGGTGTGCTTGTCGGAATCGGGACTCGCCTCGGCAGCGGATGCACCAGCGGGCACGGTGTTTGCGGCGTCAGCCGTCTTTCCGCTCGTTCTCTCGTAGCGACCCTCACCTTCTTGGCGGCGGGAATCGCAACGGTAGCCGTCATGAATGCCATGGGCCTGGAGGTCTTGCGATGAAGAATATCGGCTCTCGCGATCGTATCCTGCGGATCGCAATCGCCATCGGCCTGGCCATCCTTGCGGCGACCGGAACGATCGGCGGCGGCCTCGCCATCGCCGCATGGGTCGTGGCCGGGGTGTTGCTGGTGACCAGCCTCGTCGGCTTCTGCCCCGCCTACCGCCTGCTCGGCCTGAATACGTGCGGGAGGACATGATGCGGATTGCCATTGCTTCCCTCGCTTCCGGAACCCTGTTCGGGGCGGGCCTCGCGCTCGGGGGAATGACGGATCCGGCGCGGGTGCGCGGATTTCTCGATATCTTCGGCGATTGGGATCCCACGCTCGCCTTCGTGATGGGCGGCGCCGTTATCGTGATGGCGATCGCCTGGCGGTTCGTGCCGCAAATGGCCGGCCCCTTGCTGGACGAGCGATTTCACCTGCCGACGCGCTCGGATCTGACCCCGCGGCTGATAGGGGGCGCAGCGCTGTTCGGCATCGGCTGGGGCGTCGCCGGACTTTGCCCCGGCCCGGGCATCGCCGCCCTCGTCATCGAGCCCGCGGCGGCGGCGATTTTCGTGCTCGCCATGCTCGCCGGAATGGGAGCTGTCCGGATGTTCGAAGGAGCAGGGTCATGAAGCTATCCGAAGTGTCGAACCGGTTCGCGGTCGCGCCGCAGCTTCAGCCCGAAGACATGCAGGAACTTGCCGATGCAGGCTTTGGCACGGTCATCTGCAATCGTCCCGACGGTGAGGAAGCAGGCCAGCCAGCCCTCGAGCGTATGCGCGAGGCAGCCGAGAAGGCGGGACTGGCGTTCCACCACATACCCGTCTCCGGCGGCGAGTTCCCGCCTGCTGCGGTCAGGGCGTTTGGCAGGGTTCGCGAGGAAGCCGACGGAAAGGTCCTGGCCTATTGCCGGTCGGGAACCCGATCGATCATGCTCGATGCCCTTGCCAATACCGAGCGTCTCAGCGCCGAAGAGCGCATCGCGAATGCGCGGGAGGCTGGCTACGACCTGTCCCCCATGCGCGCGCGGCTCGGCGAGGAAAAAAGATAACTCCCGGAGAGATCGCCATGGCCCAGAATCCTACTCACGAGGTCGTCATCATCGGCGGCGGATCGGCAGGTATCGCGACCGCGGCCTCGATGCTGAAGCGGCGCCCGGCGCTGGACGTGGCTATCGTCGAACCGAGCGAGCATCATTACTACCAGCCCGGTTGGACCATGGTCGGGGGCGGCGTATTCGACGCGCCCGTCACCTGCCGACCCATGGCGAGCGTCATCCCCAGGAAGGCGCGCTGGATCCGCCAGGCGGCCGCCACTTTCCAGCCCGAAAGCAATCAGGTGACACTGGCCGACGGCAGCACCGTCACTTACGGGATTCTGATCGTCGCAGCCGGCATCCGCCTTGCCTGGGAGAAGATCGAAGGTCTCGAGGAAACGCTCGGCAAGAACGGGGTTACGTCGAACTACCGTTACGATCTGGCGCCCTACACCTGGGAGCTGGTCCGAGGTCTGAAATCCGGGCGCGCCATCTTCAGCCAGCCGGCCATGCCGATCAAATGCGCAGGCGCTCCGCAGAAGGCGATGTATCTGTCCTGCGACGCATGGCGCGAGCGCGGCGTGCTAGGCGACATCCATGTGGAATTCCGCAACGCGGGCGGTGTGCTTTTCGGGGTCAAGGAATTCCTCCCCGCGCTGATGGAGTATGTCGAGAAATACCGCATCGACCTGAAACTCAGCCAGAACCTCGTCTCCGTGGACGGACCGGCCAAGACCGCGACTTTCAAGACCGAGGCGGGCGAGGAAACGGTCGAATTCGATATGCTGCATGTCGTGCCGCCACAGGTCGCGCCGCAATTCGTTGCGGATAGCCCGCTGGCCGATGCGCAAAGCGGTTTCGTCGAGATAGACAAACTCACACTGCGCCACGTGCGTTATCCCAATGTGTTCGGCGTCGGCGATGCCGGATCCACCCCCAACGCCAAGACGGCCGCCGCGGTGCGAAAGCAGGCACCGATTGTCGCGGTGAACGCTCTGGCGGCGCTGGACGGGAAACCGCCGGTTGCCGATTACGACGGCTACGGATCCTGTCCGCTGACCGTGGAGCGCGGCAGGATCGTGCTCGCCGAATTCGGCTATGACGGGAAGCTGCTGCCCAGCTTCCCGAAATGGTTCATCGACGGCACTCGTGCACAGAAGCTCAGCTGGCTGCTCAAGTCCGAAGCGCTGCCGTGGATTTACTGGAACGGCATGCTCAAGGGCCACGAATGGCTGGTCAAGCCGCAGGTCAAGACCGCCGCCTGATGGACAGCAATGGCGATGCGGACGTGTCAGGCACCAGCGCAGGCGGGCGGGCAAAGCAAGGCGGCTTGCTGTCGCAGTATTTCCCGATCCTGGAATGGGGGCGGACATATAACGGTACGGTCCTGACCAACGATCTCGTCGCGGCGGTGATCGTTACGATCATGCTGATCCCGCAGAGCCTCGCCTATGCCTTGCTCGCGGGCCTGCCGCCGGTCGTCGGGCTCTACGCATCGATCCTGCCGCTTGTCGCCTACGCCCTGTTCGGTACCAGCCGGACGCTGGCGGTGGGGCCGGTCGCGGTCGTGTCGCTGATGACGGCGAGCGCCGCCGGAGCGGTGGCCGCGCAGGGCACCGCGCTCTATCTCGAAGCGGCGATCACTCTTGCAGCCCTGTCGGGCATCATGCTTGCCGTGCTGGGTTTCCTGCGAATGGGATTTCTCGCCAATCTCCTGTCGCACCCCGTCATCAGCGGTTTCATCACCGCGAGCGGCATTCTCATCGCGACCAGCCAGCTCAAGCACATTCTGGGGGTGACGGCCGGCGGCGACACCTGGCCCGAGATGCTGGGCGGGCTGGCCTCCGCCCTCGGCACCGTCAATCCATGGACACTGGCGGTCGGCGTGCCGGCGACCCTGTTCCTGTTCTGGGTCCGTAAAGGGCTGAAACCGTTCCTCATCAGGCTGGGCCTCAAACCGCGAGCAGCCGAAATCGCGGCGAAGGTCGGACCTGTGGTAGCCGTGGCGCTCACCATTCTTGTGGCGATCGCATTCGATCTGGGCGATCGCGGAGTTAACCTCGTCGGGGCGATCCCGCGGGGGCTGCCGCCCTTCGCCCTTCCCTCGACCGATCTCGACCTGATCGGCCGGCTGTGGGTGCCCGCCCTCCTGATCTCGATCATCGGCTTTGTAGAGAGCGTGTCGGTTGCGCAGACCCTGGCGGCCAAGCGCCGACAACGGATCGCCCCGAACCAGGAATTGATCGGCCTCGGCGCATCCAACATCGCCAGCGCTTTTTCGGGCGGGTATCCCGTGACCGGCGGCTTTGCCCGGTCGGTGGTCAATTTCGACGCGGGTGCGGAAACCCCGGCAGCGGGCGCCTACACTGCGGTCGGCATTGCCCTGGCCAGCCTCTTCCTGACGCCGTTGCTGTTCCACCTGCCGGTCGCGACGCTGGCCGCGACGATCATCGTCGCCGTGCTCAGTCTGGTCGACCTTGATACCCCCGGCCAGCTATGGCGCTATTCGAAACCCGATTTCGCGGCGCACATGGTTACGATCGCCGTGACCCTGCTGGCGGGCGTCGAGCTGGGCGTCATCTCCGGTGTCGCCGTCGGGCTGCTGCTCTATCTCTGGCGCGCGAGCCGGCCGCACGCGGCCATTGTCGGGCGGGTTCCGGAATCGGAGCATTTCCGCAATGTCGATCGGCACAAGGTCTTTACCGTGCCGCACGTCCTTTCCATCCGGATCGACGAGAGCCTGACCTATCTCAATGCCCGCTGGCTGGAGGAGTACGTGCTCGAGGAGGTCGCCGACCGACCGGACGTGCGGCACGTCATCCTCATGTGCAGCGCGGTGAACGAGATCGACGCGTCGGGACTCGAGAGCCTTGAAGCGATCAATCATCGCTTGGCCGATGCCGGGATCGGGCTGCATCTGTCTGAAGTCAAAGGGCCGGTGATGGACCGGTTGAACCGGACCCGCTTCGTCGAGGAACTGAACGGCAAGGTCTTCCTGTCGCAGAACCGCGCCTTTCGCGAACTCGCGGCGAATGGGGGCCCGCCCGAGGCTCCCACTGCGGATATGGCGCGGGGGATGATCTGATCGCTGCCGGTTGCGGCCAAAACGCCGCGGACGGGACATTTGCCGCATCCACCGGCTCCTGCGTGTTGCATCGCTGTTGCATCGAGCCGCAAAAACCTCGCCGAAACCGGCGTTGATCCGCGAAAAGACGCGAGACTACCAGGGGGCCGCCCACCAACCGGCGGATGCACATAGCCAACTGTAGATAGTGGAAAATATTGGATGCCCCGTGAGGGCATGAACAAACGAGAAGATTCAAAGCCCTTACAACGTCTAACCGGCACTTTGTCGCCACGATTTACTGCGGGCTACAAGCCGTCGCTGTCTAACCTTTCGGGCGATCCACCCGGTAAACGAAAGGCGCCCGACCTGGCTGCAACCGGGTCGAGCGCGGCAATTTCCAAGCGGGCGGAAATCGAAGCGAAGCCTACCGATGATGGGAGGGCTGCGCAATGATTATCCCTTTCACCGGCAGCACCACCCGCGCCCTTGTCGTCATTCCGGGCACCGATGACCGGCGCGACTATTGCCGCGTTGTCTTGGGCGGCTGGCCTACCGATCACGACCCGCTGATTGAACCCGGGCCGCTTTGGCGAGTGATGGCAGCGGCCCGCGATTGGGGAAACGGATTGCCGATCGCCGTGCATCCCGAGTGTGAGCGGAGGGCCGGACAATGACGGACCTATCCTTTCACGTTCGCCAGTTCGTCCCTGAGTGCGCCGATGGCGAGGAAATGGACCTGCGCACGGCGTTGCTAGTGGCGCGTGATTACGCTGCCATGCTGCGGAGCCGAGTGGGCACCGAATGGGCGCTAACCCTTGCCGCCGAGGCACATGACATGGCGGGCAAGTTCGCTTTCGCCAACGCCTCGCTAGATCGCCTCAAAGTGGTGCGCGATTATTGCCGCAACCTAGTGCAAGCCGCGATGCTCACTGATTGGATGGACCGCTCAAACTGGCTCGACTTCGGAGGGCTAGATCAATGAGAGAGGAAAATATCTTCAACCTGCCGGACGACGATCCGCGCATGATTCAGATGGCCGACCATTGGGAGCGCGAGCTAGATGATTATCTAGGCGATGCGAAGAGCCCCAATAAGACCTTGCCCCGCTTCGACCTCGACCGCTTGAACGGCGAGCCGCCGCTTCCGCGTGATTGGATCGTGCCGGGCTTTATTCCTGAGGGCGAGGTAACGCTTTTCACGGGACCGGGCGGCGCGGGCAAGAGCCTATTCGCTCAGCAACTGGCGACCTGCCTTGCAGCGCGAAAGCCGTTCCTTGGCCTTGAGACAATGCCGTTCCCGGATGGGGAGGCAGACGTAACAGTTTACATCACCGCCGAGGATGACGAGCACGAGCTGCACCGACGCCAGCGCAATATCATGTCGGCTATCGGAGCGAAGCGCGCTGACCTTAGCAACCGGCTATATCTTTCCAGCCTTCGCGGCCGGATCGGCAACGAGCTTGCTACGTTCGATCGTGACGGGGATCTGGAGAAAACCGAGACTTTCAAACTGCTGAGCGACACGATAGCGGAAACCGGCGCTGCAGTCGTCATCCTCGACAACGTCGCGCACCTGTTCCCCGGCAATGAGAACGATCGCGGGCAAGTGACCCGGTTCGTCAATCTGCTCTATTCGCTGGTAAAGGTGTGGCGGGTTTCGATCCTGCTCTTGGGGCACCCGAATAAGAGCGGCGATCCCTACAGCGGATCGACCGCGTGGCCGAATGCCATGCGCTCCCATATCCATATCAGCCGGGTCGAGGATGAGCACGGCAACTGCCTTGACCCGGACGCAAGAGTGCTTTCGCTGGCCAAGGCAAACTACGCCAGGCTTGGGCAGAAGCACGAGTTCCGCTGGTTCGACTTCGCGTTCTGGCAGGATGACGACTTGCCTGCCGATCAAGCGCGGGAGTTCGCTCAACTGGCTTTGGCCAACGGTGAAAACGCCGCTTATCTGCGCTGCCTCGATGCCTGCACCACCCGCAAGCGTGCCGTCTCGGAAAGCTCCGGCACCAATTACTTTGCGGCCATTTTCACGAAGATGCCGGAGGGCAAAGGCTACGGCAGCGAAGCGTTCAAACGAGCGCACGAAAGGCTGCTCGCCATTGGCGCGATCGAGCTGGACGCGAAGCTCTGGCAGCGAGAAAACCGGACTTGGAAATACGGCATTCGGCGTGTGGATAACCCTGAGGACAAGTGCACCGACCACCTGCACCGACCACCTGCACCGACCGCAACCGACCAAGGCGTAAATGCTGCACGCACCGACCACCCTAATACTACGTATTATCCGGGCGCGGCTCACCAAGCCGCCGCGCCCGATCGAAAGGATGTGAGCAATGACTAGACTTGCCAGCCTAATCGAAACCTACACCCCGGAGCAGAGAACGGCGGCGCTGGAAGTTCTCGACCTTTGCACCCGGCCTTTGCGCGTTCGTGAAATCGAGGCGCTGTTAAGGCTTAGCGGCGTCTCTCGTTCTCGTTCGGTGAAGCTCGCTAGTTCGCTCAAACGTGTGGCGATTGTGGCCGTGATGCCGGAGGATACCGATGGCTGATTGGCCTTACAACACCGCCAACTGGAAGAAGCTGCGCAAAGCTCACCTATCGGCCTTCCCGTGGTGCGAGGGATGCAAGGCAATGGGCAAGCCGCACGTGCTCGCTAATACGGTCGATCATGTCGAGCCGATAAGCGAGGGAGGCAACCCCTTCCCCGGACATGACGGCCTGCGATCCTACTGCCCTGCCTGTCACAGCGCCAAGACGGCACGCGGGACTGAGGCTGGAGCAGTGCGCTCGAGCAAGCCAAGAAAAGGATGCGATGCGAACGGATATCCGCTAGATCCCTCTCATGGATGGTCGGTCGACGAACGGAGAGCTGTTGGCTTCACTCGCCTTGATCGGCGTAGCTGTATTCCTATGGGCCAACCCGGACCTAGTGTATCTTCACAATCAGGCGAAACTGAAAGCGTTCGCGGCGATGTGCGGAATTGCGGGCGTCGGCCTGCTAGCATGGCTGAGCCAGCCGAAGGACCAATAGAATCGCTCGGAGCTGACCCGGAAAGAGCGCCGCGTATCCTCAAAAATCAGTTAGTTTCCGAAAGCACCCGAAATGGGAGCTAGGGGACCGGGAGCGGGCAAGCTCAAAGCAGTGGCGGCACGTGCTACCGCCGTCACCAATCACCCTTGGGAAAAAGAGGGAATGCCAGCTGCCGACAAGATGCTGGCGTTCCTGGGCACGCTGCCGATCGTCTCCGGCTTGAAGGCTGGCGAGCGCATGGAAGTGCTTGGCTTTCAAGAGCGGTTCGTCCGGGGCGTCTACGCCGAAAGCGAAGGCGAGCGGCTAGTGCGCCTTGCGGGGCTGAGCGTGGCACGCGGCAACGGCAAGAGCGGATTGCTGGCGGGGCTTAGCCTGGGGCACCATATGGGACCGCTGAGCGAGCCTTACGGCGAATGCTATGCGGCGGCGCTCGATCGCGAGCAAGCCAGCGTGCTTTATCGGATGGTGAACGCCTACATTTACGAAACGCCGTGGATGGCGGCGCGGGTCAATATCCGCGATCAAACGAAAGAAATCACCGACCACGAAACCGGCTCGATCTGGCGGGCGCTTACGTCCGATGCGAAGAAAGCGCACGGGCTGGCGCCCTCGTTTTGGGTTGCCGACGAAGTGGCGCAATGGCGGAGCCGGGAGCTTTGGGACAACCTGCGCACCGGCATGGCAAAGCGAAAGCACGCGCTGGGCGTGACTATCTCTACACAGGCGGCGGACGATCTGCACTTTTGGAGCGAGTTTCTGGACGCCGAGCCGATGCAGAGCGTTTACGTCCAGCTGCACGCCGCGCCCGACGAATGCGCGCTAGACGATCGCGAAGCCTGGGCGGCGGCGAATCCCGCGCTGGGCGCGTTCCTGAACGAAAGCGAGTTCGAGGATGCCGCGGCGATGGCGATGCGTTCGCCCTCGTTTGCGCCCGCGTTCCGGCTGCTCAATCTCAATCAGCGCGTTGCGGCGGAAGGGCGCTTTATCGAGCAGGCGGATTGGGATGCGAACGGAGATCCTTTCGACCCGGTCGAGCTGGAGGGCGAGCGGTGCTTTGGCGGGCTCGATCTGAGCAGCACACGGGACTTGTGCGCCTTCGCGCTCTACTTCCCCGATCACGGCAAGCTGCTCGCCTGGCACTGGTTTCCGAAAGACACGATCGCCAAGCGGGTGGAGACTGACCGCGTGCCCTATGATCGCTGGGCGGCGGACGGCTGGGCAGAGGTGACCGTGGGCAATGCCCGCGACGATCTGGCGATAGCGTTGCAGCTGGCGGACATTCGCGCCCGGTTCAATCTGGAGGGGATCGCCTTCGACCGCTGGCAAATCACGCGGCTGCGCAAGCTGCTCAGCGACGAAGGAATAGACTTGCCCTTGGTCGACTTTGTGCCGGGTTTCAAATCCTACGCGGCGGCGGTCGATGCTTTCGAGACGGCGCTGCTAGGTCGGCAGATCCAGCACAACGGCAATCCGCTGCTGCGCTGGCAGGCTGGTAACGTCATTGTCGAAACCGATCCGGCCGGAAACCGCAAGCCGACGAAAGCCAAGAGCCTCGACCGCATTGACGGGATCGTGTCCGCGATCATGGCCTGCGGGTTGGCAGCGACCCAAGAAGGGCCGCTGACCTATACCGGCGGTGGGGTGGAGTGGGTTTAGCCGACCAACTCTTTTAGCTTCGCAAAAAGATCGTCGTGACGCTCCCGCACAACGTCGATGAGTTCGCCTTCGTCAACGTTTCCACGCGCTAACGGCGTGGTCATCGCAACATCTAGTTCCTCGATTTCCTGCTTCGTCAATTCGCCTCTGCGGGCTTTGTGATGAAGCAGAGTATGTATCGCATTTTGGTTAGACATCGTGATTGCCATAACCATTTTTAGACTGCCTGTTATTTGCTTCCCAACTTCCGACATTGACCCGGACTCCCCCTGAGTTCATAACACCAAGCGAGACGACCCAGCGCGCCAACGCTGAGCCGCCTCTAACCAACATCGATCGTTAGGAGATCAACGTGGCTACAGCTTACTTACGGACGGAATCCGTCCCCGTCATCCTTCCAAATAATTTTGCACAGGCTGCTGCCGTTATGGCGCAGTTTGACCGCGACAAGATCGCTTCGGCAGTCGAGGTTCTCGTAAACCTGCTCGACGTGCTCGACGGCGACCCGGACCTAGAGGGCGAATGCAGCGAGGATGAAATATCCCGTTGCAGCGATATGGGCCGCCCTGCACGCGGCGATGGTCCCGGCTGCGACATAGCGGACGCTGGCGGAGTGCACGACGAGGACGGGATAAACACCATGTTCTTGCTCGATGCCGAGGGCGCGGGCTGCCCTATTTCCGATCCCGGCGAATACGAAGACGGGTTCTGAGTCGCACTATCCCCGGCCTTTGGCGAGGCTGGGGAATGCACCATGTGAATTAACTATTGCAACCCGCTCTAATCCGTGCCTATAAAGCGGAATGCACGGAGTGAATTAATGGAAGAGTTCGAGGCACGGCTGGCAAAAATCAGGGAGCAGATCGACCCCGATCACTTCTTTCGTGTGCCTTTGCTCGATGATCCCCAGTTCACGAATGCCGACGCTGAGGCTTGTTCCTATGTCTCCGCGACCCAGTTGCACAATTGGGTTAGCCGTGGCTGGGTCCGGCTCACCCATGCCAACCCCGGCAAGGGCAAGCGTCGTCTCTACACTGGCAAAGACATTATCGCCGTTGCGGTTGCAGCGGCGCTTCAACCTTTCGGAATGGTGCAGGTCGCTGAGCAGCTTAACCGCGTGCATATTATCAGCGGTCGAGTTCACCGGCTGATGCATGAGCAGAGCTGCCCCTATGGCTACGCAATGGCCATTGTCATGGAGCCGGACGGTTCCGACTGGTTATATATCCCGCTATCCCCAGAGACGCCGGAAACAGAGATCCCCGTTCCCGCTTGCGTGGTGCTCGACGTTGACCGCCTGATTGTCGAGACGGTCGAGAACCTTTTGCGCGTTATCGACGGGCAGGAAATCCCGCCGCGACTGATGCCCAAAAAGCAGACACCGGAGGAAGCTGAGGACGAGTTTCTGGACTTCTTGGGCCGCGCCTACCGGGACGATCAAGGCAACCGCATCTATCGCGGCCTGACGCTGGAGGAATCAATCGAGTTCCAGGCGCTTTCCGATAACAAAAAAGATTACCGTCTCAATGATGGCCCACGTCCTGAGGAGGACGAGAACGACCGCTATCTAGAGCTTAGCGATCGGGTCGATCGGGCCGCCCGCGATTACAACGCACAGCGCCGCCGTTCTGAGGCGGAAAACCTATGACGAAATCGCCTTCCCCCAAGGCGTTCCCCGCCGCGTTCGGCAATGGGAAAAGCGGTGCACCGCTTGGGGGGCAATTGCGCCAACGTCGCGAGACAGTGGGCAATCTCAGTGCCGGGGCATGGTGCCCCGGCCCGATAGAAGGACTATCAAAATGAAGACTGCGGACCTTATGGAGCAGCGGGCGGCCATTGTGGACCGCATGAACACCGCCCACGCTTCCGATGACGACAAGGCGTTTACCGACGCCGAAAACGAATTGCGCACCCTCGACGCAAAGCTGGATCGCCAGCGTAAGATCGACGACGCGGAACGCCGGGAAGCTGGCAAGCCGCTCACTACGCGGGAAGGCGATGAGTTCGCTGAGCTGCGCAATCAGAGCCTTGTCGAGACGCTGCGTTTCGGTGCGGGCATGGCTGTTGCCGATCGGGCAAAGATCGAGCGCGAGCAGGCAATGCTTGCCGAGCGTGCGGGCGGACCTGCCAAGGGCGTCTATATCGCAACCGAGCTTTTCGAGAAGCGCGCCACACAGACAACCGCGACTTCGGCAGCGGTCGCACCGGAATCGTTCCGGCCTGACCTGTTTACGAGCGCGCTCACCAATACCGCGATTGTTTCGCGGCTGGGCGCTACCACGCTCACCGGCCTGACCGGCGACGTAGTCATCCCGCGTGAAACCGGCTCGCCTAACGTGGGCTGGGTCGCTGAGGATCAAGCACTGCCAACTGGCAACGCTACGTTCGATAGCCTCACCCTCACCCCGCATCACGTGGGCGTGATTACTGAGCTTTCGCGCCAGCTGCTCCAGCAATCCTCGCCTCAGGTCGAGGGGCTTGTGCGTTCGATGATGAGCCGCAACGTGGCGCTCGAAATTGACCGCGCTGCTATCGCTGGCAGCGGGACCGGAGCGGAGCCGCTGGGCCTTATCAATGACCCGAATGTTCCGACCGTGGCGTTTGATACCGACTTGTTCACTACCACGGCGGCGATGATCGCGGCAGCGGACGTTGCCAACATTGGCGACAGCCGCGCTTTCCTCTCCACCAACGGCGTTCGCGCCTTGGCGATGGTCGAGCGCGACACCACGGGCCGACCGATCCCCATGAGCGACACGTTCCACGGTGAAGCGGCCTATTTCACCAATCAGGCACCGGACGACCTAGGCGCGGGCACGAATGAGAACGGCCTAGTCTATGGCGACTGGTCCGATCTGCTGATCGGGATCTGGAGCCAGCTCGACGTGCTCGTAAATCCCTACGCGGAAACGGCCTACAGCAAGGGCAATATCCTCGTTCGTGCAATGGCAACGGTGGACTTCGGCGTGCGCCGTCCGGCCTCATTCACTTCCGCAACGGGAGTTCTGGGCTAATGGCTGATACGATCGACCCCCGCAAAATTGACCGGGCAGTTAAGGCATTGCGCCGCGCCGGTTTCGAGCTGGACGGCGAGCCTTCCGTAACGAAGGCTGGAGCCGTTACCTTCAAAACGAAGGCACCCGAATAATGGGCGCGGCGGCAACCCTCGAAAGGCGCATTGCCACAGACCTGCGATCGTCCGGCCGTAGGCTGGAGGGCTATGCCGCCACCTTCGCCAACGAGGCGAACCTTGGGGCATTCCGGGAGCGCATATCAGTCGGCGCGTTCCGGAATGCCCTATCTGGCGACATTCTGGCTTTGCTCGATCACGACCCCGGCAAAGTGCTGGGCCGCACGCGCACCGGCACGCTGGAGCTTCGCGAGGACGACAAGGGCTTGGCCTTTGCGCTCGACGTGCCGGACACGGCAGCGGGCCGCGATGTTCTTGCACTGGCAGCACGCGGCGACCTGGGCGGGATGAGCTTCGGTTTCCTCGTTCCTGAGGGCGGCGAGGAATGGGATGGCGACACCCGCACGCTTCGCTCGATCGACCTGCGGGAAATCTCAGTAGTGAGCGCATGGCCTGCCTATGAGGGCACCGAGATAGCCTTGCGTTCCCTTCAACGCCACAGCGGCGCTCAGCGGCGCGCTAGGGCACTGAAACTTGCGGAGGCGCGGCAATGGGCATGATTGATCGCACCTTGGCCATGCTGGGCCTTGAACGCCGTTCGGACCTCTCCCCGCTCGACCCGAGCTGGCAGGCGCTTGCACCAATGACAGGCTATTATTCCGGCCTCAGTGCACGCGCTGCCGAGAATCTTTCAACCGTGCTGGCTTGCACTAGTTCGATCGCTACGGCGCTCGCCTACGTCCCGGCACGGGTTTACAAGTGGGAAGGCGACAACCGGCTGGAGAACGGCTCGCACCCGCTTTCGCGCCTTATCCGCTTCGGACCTAATGGCGCGATGACATGGCCCGATCTGATCGAGCACCTAGTTGCCGACACGCTTTTGACCGGCAACGGCTTGCTCGAAATCAACCGCAACGGAAACGGGCAGGTTTCCGGCCTGACCTATCACCCGTGGGGGATGGTGACGGTGCAAGAGCTTTCCAGCGGACGGCTCGCCTATGATGTTTCGGACGGCAAAGGCAATTCGCGGCGCTTGCTCCAGGGCGAGGCGCTCCACCTTCGCGATCGCACCAATGACGGAAAGATAGGCGTCTCTCGCCTTTCCCGATCGGCAGACACCGTAACCGGCGTGGACCTTGCCAACCGGCACGCTCGCCAGTTCCTCGCCAACGGTGCCAACCCTTCCGGCGTTATCAAGCACCCCGGTTCGATGACGGCTGAGCAGAAAACGAGCCTTCGCGAGCAGTTCAACACGAAGCACGCGGGCGCTACCAATTCGGGCCGCGCCTTGATCCTCGACGGCGGGCTGGAATGGCAGGCGGCGCAAATCTCGCCAGAGGACGCCGAGCTACTGGAAACCCGCAAGTTCGGCGTGGTGGAAATCTGCCGTCTGTTCCAAGTTCCCCCGCCGATTGTCCAGGCTTACGAGAACAACACTTTCACCAATTCCGAGACGGCGGGCCGCTGGTTTGCGACGTTCTGCCTTGCCCCGTGGGCGCGCAAGATCGAGGCGGAGTTTGCCCGGTCGCTGTTCCCTACCGGCTCGCCTTACGAGCTGGACCTAGACCTATCGGGATTCCTTCGCGGCGATCCTGAAACCCGCTGGGCCGCGCATAAGATCGCGCTCGACGCGGGCGTGCTCGATGCCGACGAAGTGCGGCAGGTCGAGGGCTGGAATCCACGTGCGGAGCGTGCCCCTAGCACCGACTCACAGGGGGCGGCAGAATAGTTCCAATGGCCGGACGCAAAGCCCTTATCTCGAAAGACGACCTGGAGCGCATGGCAAGCACCGTTGCCGCGCACGGCGTCGTTTTGCGTGGGCGGGTCGATGCGCTGGGCAATTTCAATTTCACTATGACCCGGCAACCGGATGCGGTGGCCTCCAGCAATGACGATCTCGACGACCGCCTGGACGAGTTTGGCGCGCTATGAAAAAACCCCAGTTCGTCACCAAGTTTACCGATCGGCACGGCAAGGTTCGCTACCGCTTTCGGCGGAAGGGCTACCCCTCGCACTATTTCAAAGCACCGATCGGCACCAAGGCTTTCGAGCGCGAATATGCCGCGTGCCTCGATCAAGAGAAACCTTCGATCGGCGCAAGCCGGATTGTCCCCGGCAGCGTCTCAGACGTGATTGCGCGCTACTATTCCGATTCCGCGTTCCTCGACCTGCGGCCTACCACGCAAGTGGTCTATCGCGGCGTGCTGGAACGCTTCCGCAAAGCCTTTGGTGATGATCCGATGCGCGCCTTCAATGCAAAGCGCATTCAGCGCGTGATGGGCGCGATGCGTCACAAGCCGCACGCTGCAACCCGCCTGCGCAAGCTGCTCGCTCAGCTATTTGTGGTCGCACGGCGTGAGCGACTAGTTCCGGACACATTCGACCCGGTAAAAGATACCCGACCGCCGAAAACGGAGACGGAGGGCTATCATCGCTGGAGCGAAGATGAGCTTGCCCAGTTCGAGGCAAAGCACCCGTTGGGCACGAAACCCCGGCTTGCCTTTGCCCTTCTGCTCTACGGTGCTCAGCGCAGCGGAGACGTTCGGTTTCTGACCCGCAAGGCGATCGAGGGCGGACGCCTTCGCTTGAAACAATCCAAGACTTCTAACGCCGTAAACGTGCCGATTGTCGAGCCGCTGCGCGAAGCACTGGACGCTGGCCCGCTGGGCGAGCTGCTGGTGCTCGAAAATAACCGCGGCGATGCGTTCACGGCCAAGGGCTTTTACAACATGGTCAAGCGCGCTTGCATCGCTGCCGACCTTCCGCACTGCTCAGCGCATGGATTGAGAAAAGCGGCTGCGGCTCGCTTGAAGGCGCGGGGCGTCGAGGATGCCGATGGCATGGCAATCACCGGACACAAAACCGTGCGCGAATATCTGCGCTACGCTGGCGACACGGGCAACGAGGAAAGAGCTAATCGAGCAATGGAAAAGGCTTACGGAGTGTCTAACCCGACCGAATAGTTAGACACCGATCAACACTAACCCATAGGGAGTATTGGGAAAATGACTGCTAAGTGGATGCCCCGTGAGGATTCGAACCTCAATTGACGGAGTCAGAGTCCGTAGTCTTACCATTAGACGACGGGGCATCGGCACCGGGCGTGGGCGGGACTCGCCTGCGCTCCGGCGCGAGGCGGCCATCTAGGTGGGAGTTCCCGGCAGGTCAAGGCTCCCCGGCGGTGCCGCGCAAGTCCTTGCTCCCGCGCGGCATCGGCTGTAGCAAGCATGTCAGGTCCCCGCGCCGGATTTTTCGGAGCGCGGGAGGAAACAGAAAGATTTGCCATGGCGGACCAATCTCCGCCGGACTTGCATACAGCGGCTGGCAAGCGAAGGGGCAAGACGTCCGGCAAGGTAGCCGATTTTCGCTACAAGCGCCCCTCCCGGCCCGACAGAAAGGCCCGCGATTCCAGCGGCCTTCTCCACGCATCGGCTGGTCATGTCCGCCACGAAGCCGGCCCTCGCCGGCAGGCCTATGCCGCGCTCGATCTGGGCACCAACAATTGCCGTCTGCTTATCGCGCGGCCATCGGGCGAAAACTTTACCGTGATCGATGCATTCAGCCGCGTGGTTCGCCTCGGCGAAGGACTGGCGGCTTCGGGCAAATTGTCCGACGCCGCGATGGAGCGCACATTGGGCGCGCTGCATGTCTGCGCCGAAAAGCTGCGCCGCCGCAACGTGCATCTGGCACGCTCGGTCGCGACCGAGGCCTGCCGCCGCGCTTCCAACGGCGAGGCGTTTATCGAAAGGGTGCGCGAAGAGACCGGGATCGCGCTCGACATAATCTCGGCGCAGGAAGAGGCGCGGCTGGCGGTGCTGGGCTGCCATATTCTGCTCGAGGACGGAGTCGGCCCTGCGGTCATCTTCGACATCGGGGGCGGTTCGACCGAGTTGGTGCTGATCGAGCCCGGTGGCCCGGTGCCGCGCATCCTCGACTGGCTGAGCGTGCCATGGGGCGTGGTTTCGCTCACCGATTCGGTCCAGCCGCCCGATGGCACCAGGCACGGCCGCGCGCTGCGCTATGCCGAAATGCGCCGTCTGGTCTCGGAAAGCTTCACCCCCTTCGCCGAGCGGATCGCCGACACCGCGCGCGATTCCGCAACGATCCGCCTGCTGGGCACGAGCGGCACGGTCACCACTCTGGCCAGCATCCATCTCGAACTCCCGCAATATGATCGCCGCGCGGTCGACGGGCTGATCGTACCCTCGCGCTCGATGCGCGACATCTCGCTGCGCCTTTCGACAATGAGCGAAGCGGATCGCCGCACCCTGCCCTGCATCGGCGACGACCGTGCCAATCTGGTCGTGGCGGGCTGCGCGATCCTGGAATCGATCCTCGACATCTGGCCGGCGAAGGAACTCGCGGTCGCGGATCGCGGCATCCGCGAAGGCATCCTGCGCAGCCTGATGGCCGCCGACGAGGTCGCCGAGCGCAGCCGCGAAACCCGCCTGCGCATGCGGGAGCAGGATCTGTGAGCCGTTCCGGGCGCGATTCGGACCGCAGGGTCAAGACGGCGAAGGGGCGCACCGCGTCCTCCACCCGCTGGCTCGAACGCCAGCTCAACGATCCGTACGTCAAGCAGGCCAAGGCCGACGGCTATCGCAGCCGTGCGGCCTACAAATTGCTCGAGCTGGACGAGAAGTTCGCCCTGCTCAAACGCGCCGAGCGGGTGGTCGATCTCGGCATCGCGCCGGGCGGCTGGAGCCAGGTGGTTCGCAAGATCGCGCCCCGGGCGGCGATCGTCGGGATCGACCTGCTCCCGACCGAGCCGATCGAGGGTGTCACCATCTTCGAGATGGATTTCATGGACGATGCCGCGCCCCAGGCACTGGAAGAGGCGCTCGAAGGCGCCCCGGATCTGGTGATGAGCGACATGGCGGCCAACACCGTGGGCCACAAGCAGACCGATCATCTGCGCACCATGGGGCTGGTCGAGGCCGCTGCCTGGTACGCGATCGAAACGCTGGCGCCGGGCGGCGCCTTCCTCGCCAAGGTCCTGGCGGGCGGCACCGACGCCGAACTGCTCAACCTGCTCAAAAAGCACTTCCGCACGGTCAAGCACGCCAAGCCGCCGGCCAGCCGCAAGGGTTCTTCGGAATGGTATGTGGTGGCGCAGGGGTTCAAGGGACGCGACTAGCGGCGCCCCCGTTACCCAACAACGACCGTTCAGAGACTCCCGACGAAGTCGCTGGGGTTATTCGTCCACCTGGACCGGGCCGGAAGGAACCGGTTGCTCGTCGCCCATCGCGCCTGCGGCTTCGGGCGCATCCGCTGCTGCACCCTCGACCGCGCCGGGGCCTTCGCCCGCTGCGTCGACGCCAATCTCACCGACAGCCGGAGCCGCGGGCTCGGGCTTGGCCGGTGCCCCGCCGAAGGTCGAAAGATACTCCATCACATTGGCGCGATCTTCCGGATTCGACAGACCGGCAAAGCTCATCTTGGTACCGCTGGCAAAAGCGCGCGGGCTGGTGAGCCAAGCGTCCATGTTTTCCCAGGTCCACTGCCCACCGTGTTCGGCAAGCGCGCTGGAATAGGCAAAGCCCGGTGCGTGCGCACCGATTGCGGTCCCCATCACGCCATAAAGATTGGGACCGATCCCGTTCGCTCCGCCCTGCTCGATCGTGTGGCAGGCGGTGCATTTGGCGAACACCGCTTCGCCAGCGGCGGCATCTGCGGAAGCCAGCAGCGTGCCGAGGTCTGGCCCGGCATCCTCGCCGGCGCCCTCTTCGGGGGCGTCGATGAAATAGCCCGGCTCTTCCGGCATCTCGGGATTGTCGGCATGGAAATACATGCCCGAGCCGATCGAGGCGCCGAGCGCGACGATCCCGGCGAAGAGAACCCATCCGGAGGCGGTATTGAACTTGTCGTCCATGCGTGAATCGTCCGCAAACTGGTGTGAAGATATCGGTTTCGCGCCGCTCTAGGGGGGCCGTGGCCCGCGCGCAAGTGCGCGCAGCGCGCCTGAGGCTGCAGGAGCTGCAATTCGCTTGCGGGGGTCAGGCGGCGCCGATAGCACGGCTGCCATGCGCAAATTTCCCCAGCCTGCCCTCGCCATGGTCGACACGATGCGCGCTGCGGCACAGGCCGATCCGGCCCGCACCATCGCTTTCGGCGGGGCGCCTGGATCGAATTCGCATCAGGCGACGATGCAGTTCGCGCCCGAGGCCTTGCCGCTGCCCTGCTACGGCTTCGAGGACGCGCTCGACGCGGTGAAGGCCGGACAGGCAGGCGCGGCGATGATCCCGATCGAGAATTCGCAGCACGGGCGGGTCTCCGACATCCATTTCCTGCTGCCCGAGAGCGGGCTGGCGATCGTGGCCGAGCACTTCATGCCGATCACCCATGCGCTGATGGCGCTGGGCGACGGGCCCTTCGAAGCCGCCTACAGCCATCCGCAGGCGCTGGGCCAGTCGCGCGAATATCTGCTGGCACGCGGTATCGTCCCGATGGCCTATGCCGACACCGCCGGGGCGGCGGCCTTCGTGGCGGAGCGCGGTCGCGCCGAACTGGCGGCGCTGGCGCCGCCGATGGCGGCCGAGCTCTATGGCCTGAAGATCATCGAGAAGGCGGTCGAGGATGCGCATGACAACACCACGCGCTTCGTGCTGCTGGCGAGGGAAGCGCGCGATCCGGCGAAGCTCGATGGCGCCGAGCCGATGACCACCTTCATCTTCGAGGTGAAGAACGTCCCCGCAGCGCTCTACAAGGCGCTCGGCTGTTTCGCCACCAATGGCGTGAACATGACCAAGCTGGAAAGCTACCAGAAGGGCGCGAGCTTTGCGGCGACGAAGTTCTACGCCGATATCGAAGGCGCCCCGGGCGACCCGCGGGTGGATCATGCGCTGGAAGAACTCGCCTTCCATTGCAACAGCGTGCGGCTGCTCGGCAGCTACGCGCAGGCGCGCAAGCGGGGATGAGCATGGCCACCCGGCGCGGCGCGATTCTCGGCGGTCTCGCCATGGCGGGCGCGGCCTGCGTTCCCTTCGCCGACGATACGAAGTCGCGACTCGAAGCCAAGCTGCGCATCGTCGAGGCCGGGGCGGGCGGAGAACTCGGCATCTTCGCGCTCGACACCCGAACCGGGCTCGGCATGGGTCACCGGCAGAGCGAGCGCTTCGGCCATTGCTCCAGCTTCAAGGCCTCGCTCGCGGCGATGGTTCTGCAACTCGACGCGGAGGGGACGATCTCGGCGGACGAGCATGTCCGCTGGACGCGCGCGGATCTGATGGCGGTGTCGCCCTTCACCACGCAGCGGCTCGAAGCCGGCGCAAGCTTGCGCGAACTTGCCGAGTTCACGCAGAAATATTCGGACAACGCTGCGGCGAACATCCTGCTGGCGAAGCTGGGCGGGCCGCAGGCGTTGACCGCCTTTTGGCGCAGCATAGGCGACGATATCAGCCGCCTCGACCGCACAGAGCCCGCGCTCAACCACGTGCCGCCGGGAGAAACGCGCGACACCACCACCCCGCAGGCCATGGCGACCACGCTGGCGCGCTTGCTCTATGGCGGCGGGCTGGCCGCACAAGCGGGCTCTCAGCTAAAAGGCTGGATGCACGACACTCCCACAGGCCTGCGGCGGGTACGCGCGGGGCTGCCCGAGGGCTGGCATGCGGGCGACAAGACCGGCACCTCGATCTGGCCGGGAATGGGCAGTCTCTATGTCGATATCGGCTTCATCGAACCCCCGGGGCGCGCGCCGTTGACCTTCGCGACCTACTACCGCGCACCGGAAACGCATGACGGGATGGATCCGGCCTCCGAAGCCGCACTGGCGCAGGCAGGAGCCATCATCGCCCGCTGGGCCGCGGGCTGATCGCGTCTATTCCTCGGCGAAGATCGCGACCTCGTTGACGCCTTCGCTGGTCGCGCGGCCGCGGTACATGCCGCTGGTGTTGAAGCTGAACACCGCCGCTCCCGACGGTGCGACCACGATCACGCCGCCGTCGCCGCCCAGTTCCTCGACCTCGGCGAGCACGGCATCGGCGACGCCTTCGACCAGCTTTTCGGTCAGCCTGATCTCGCCGCCCTCGGGCATGCCGTTGTCGAATTCCGCCAGCGCCGTGTTGCCTGCCAGACGCAGCCTCGTGCAGATTTCATGCGCCACGCCGACGCGGATGAAATATTCGCCCGCGCCCGTGGCCGAAACCGCGCAGCTGCGGTTGTCGGCATAGGTGCCCGCGCCGATCATCGGTGCATCGCCGATCCGGCCCCAGCGCTTGCCGGTCATCCCTCCGGTCGAGGTGCCGGCGGCCAGACTGCCGCTCTGGTCGAGCGCCACTGCGCCCACCGTGCCGAACTTGTGATCGACGTCATAGGCCGAGAGCTGATCCGCCTTCATCCGCTCGAGCGCTTCGCGGCGCGCTTCGGTCTGGAACCATGCGGGCTCCGCGGTCTCGATCCCCTGCTCGCGCGCGAATTCCTCGGCCCCCTCGCCGCTCAGGAAGACATGGCGCCCGTCGCGCATCACCGCGCGCGCCAGCAGGATCGGGTTCTTGGTCGCGGTAACCCCGGTGACAGCCCCTGCAGTGCGATCGCGCCCGTCCATCACCGCCGCGTCGAGCTCGTTGGCGCCTTCCCAGGTGAACACCGCGCCGCGCCCGGCGTTGAACTTGGGATCGTCCTCCATCAGCAGGATCGCCGCCTCGACCGCATCCATCGCGGTCCCGCCTTCGCGCAGCACGGCGGCGCCCGCGTCGAGCGCGGTCTGCAGCGCCGCCTCGTATTCGGCCTCGCGCTCGGGGGTCATGTTCTTGCGCGACAGCGTCCCCGCGCCGCCGTGTATGGCGAAGGACCAGGCCCCCTCGTCATGCGCGGAGGCGGGGGCGGCGAGAAGGGCCGGCAGCGCGAGCAGACCGAGGGCGAGAGCGGTGAAGGAACGGGTCATGCTGCGGCGATAGCACGGAGACTTTGCCGCTCCACCCGAAATTGGCGGGTGGTGCCGAAGAACGGGCGTGGTAACCTTGCGCCTCAGCATTGGGAGAGACAGCGATGAGCGAGTTCGGTTTCGACAGCACGGCAGACGAAGTTCTGGCCGATCAGGACCTCACCGGGCGCACCGCCTTCATCACCGGGGCCTATTCGGGGCTCGGCCACGAAACCGCGCGCGCTATGGGTGCCAGGGGGGCCAAGCTCATCCTTTCGGGACGGGACGAATCCAAGCTCGAAGCGGCGGCCAAGACCGTGGGAGACGAGACCGGGGCGACGGTGGAAACGCTGGTCTGCGATCTCGCCTCGCTCGACTCTGTTCGTACCGCAGGAAAAGAGGCGAATGCGAGATTCGACACTATCGATCTGCTGATCAACAATGCGGGGGTGATGGCGTGCCCGCTTTCGCGCACCGCCGATGGGTTCGAGCTGCAGTTCGGAACCAACCACCTCGGGCATTTCCTGCTCACCAACATGCTGATTCCGCTGCTCGAAAAAGGCGATCGCCCGCGCATCGTCAATCTCTCGAGCCGCGGCCACCATCTCGATACGGTGCATTTCGACGATCTCAACTATGTCGAACGCGAGTACGACAAATGGGAGGCCTACGGGCAGTCGAAGACCGCCAACATCCTGTTCACCGTGGCGCTCGAAGAGCGGCTCGCGGACAAGGGCATCCATGCCTATGCGGTCCACCCCGGCGGGATCATGACCAACCTCGGACGCCATCTCGAGCCCGACGACCTCGCCAATCTGCGCAAGCGGATGGAGAGCACTGCTGGGGACAAGGGGATGACCTTCAAATCCATCCCCCAGGGCGCGGCGACCACGTGCTGGGTCGCGACCGCGACGGAGCTCGAAGGTAGGGGCGGTCTCTACGCCGAGGATTGCGCCGTCGCCGAGCAGAGCGATACCGATCCCACCGGCGGGGTTCGTTCCTATGCGCTGGACAAGCAGGCCGCCGAGCGGCTCTGGTCCGTCTCCGAGGAGCTGGTGGGCGCGAATTTCGCCCATTGATCGAGCGGCTCCGGCAAGGCGCCGCCTGTCGTCGGTCCGCTCAGGGGCGCCCTTCGTCGACTTGCCCTCTTGCGGATCGGCGCCCGGTGCCGCAGGCCGCAGCACCAGATTCACGGGAGTTGCAGATGAAGACCTTCGCCGCCGCCATTGCCCTGGCCACCGCCCCGCTCGCGCTTTCGGCGTCTCCCGCCCTCGCCCAGGCCGAAGTCGCCGTCGCGGGCGAGTCGGCCCCCCAGTGGGTCCAGACCAGCAACGCCTACACCACCCAGTTGATCGAGTTCGAGGCGCAGTTCTTCCCCGAGGGCGCCTCGCAGTCGGGCTACGAGCAGTATGACGGGCAGACCTTCGACCTGTCGCTCGATCGCGATGCGCGCTACCTCGCGGGCGCCGAGGCTCTGCGCCGCCAGTTCGTCGCTGCGCGCGAGACCGAGGCCAATGCCAATGTGAAGCAGGACCTCGCCATCCTGATCGACTCGCTCGACCGGAGCATCGAATCGACCCGGCTCAACCAGCGGCTGCTCCTCGAATGGTCCGAAGTGCCGCAGACCATCTTCTACACGATCGGCGGCATGCTGTCGGACCAGACCGCCGAAAACCGCCGCGCTTCGGCGCTGACGCTGCTGCAGCGCTACACCGGGCTGGCCGAGGGCACCCAGCCCTACACCGAGCTCGCCAAGGCGCGCTTCGAAGCCAGCCGC
>TARA_R110002072_G_scaffold45565_2_pt1 | contig 45255 bp, 45 predicted proteins | sample TARA_R110002072 | Tara Oceans TARA_R110002072 (sample SAMEA4397118) | marine metagenome | biome: Polar Biome; feature: [SRF] surface water layer (ENVO:00010504); material: water (ENVO:00002006), including particulate matter (ENVO:01000060) such as... | depth 5 m
AAAAACAACTCTAGACGAAGGGGATCCAGTATATGATGATTTTGAGCACGTTTTGATCGACGTTAGACCAGACATTAGTTGGATCTTTACGAGCCAACATCAACAATCTTACTACTTCAGAATCGAAGATAGTAAATCCATTGTACATATCAAGATAGTAATCTTTAGGCGACAAAGGCTCGGGATGAATTGTGGATGACCACTGTCGTTGCGGATTTTGAACCATCCAAGTTACTTTCATGAGATTATCTTTGCACGCTTTCTTGTACTTCTCCGTGTTGGCAAAGATGAGACTTATAAAAATATGTTTATTATCCTGTCGATATATCGCCATTTTATGTCTCGATTCATAAGTGCCATCATCGAGGAAGTTTACTGGAATTTCATCATGGGGATTGGCAAAGTATTTTAAATAATCTCTAAACCAAATCCATACTTCCATTCTGGTAAGATGTCTATCTATATCTTCGATCGTTATATCATCGCAAAAAACAGGGTTTTTGTCTGTGTAATTGTTACCCAAAGTCAACTCGATGAAATCAGTAGCATATGCTTTGATATTTCCGGTGGACAAAGCTGGAAGATTTATATCTGATTTGTGGTCAGGATTGCAATGTTCAAACCAAGCAAAACCGCCGCCAAATTCATAATCACCCATTTCGCCTCTATTTATCTCGTGAGTAGCATGTCCTAAATTGTTTTTCTCAAGACGTAAATCGGCCATGATTTGAATACTATCTCCCCCTAAGTATTTAGTATCAGGGATATCACTAGTATTAATCCCGTATCGATCATCGTAATCAGATTCATAGTAACTAAATTTCAAATTATATTCTTCTAAAATAGCTTTAATTGCATTTTTCGCCGTATGCTTAGTGACATTCACGGGTTTCAATTTAGTTTCCAATTTATCTAAATCAAGACCCACGAAGACAAGTTTGAATCCTCGTAGATTATATTTCATAAGACGGAAGCCGAAGCTGGGACTGCGGCGACTAATGTCTACTACGATGCATTGATTTACCATACACCAGGCCCCGTTAGCCGTGGAGTAGATTTCTTCTCCATCTGTTAAGACCATTGATGCCTGGACATCAAAACCTCCGATGACGTGACCAGCACTAGGATAGATGCGATGAATGAACTGAATCTTGACGGGATCATAATACATATTTCTCTTCAAGATCCAAATATCGGTGGTCTGTTCAGTTCTGGTATGGTACAATTTGTATTCCTTGGACAACATCGCACCCTTTTCTGAATCATTATTTGTCACCAATTCATGGGATGAATAGTAGTAGGGGAAGAAAGTTTTGGCATCGTCGAGAATGTACTCTGCTTCTTCTTGAGTACAATTGTGGAAGAAGATGTCCACGTCAGTCGATTTATCTTTATTGCTGAAAATTCCGCCTGCCAAGACAATTTTTCCTTTATGTTTGAACAGGAAAGCTCTGATTCCAGGAAATCTAAGATCAATTGCATCAAAGACCGCGTCTTTGTAGACAACGCAAATATTACGCTTACAAAGATAATAGTTCAAATTTGTCTGAGGACCTTCGACATTGTAAACCATTTTGTATTTCTCGGCAAGATTGTTGTTCTGGAATTGTATCCATTCGTGAAAGGGGTAAAGAGGAAACTGCTGGGACTCTCTAGATACATGGCCAATGCCAAGTTGATCCTTGAAGACTTGGAGGGATGGTTTGTTAGATGATGAAGGCTGCATTTTGTATGACTTATTTTAAATCTATTTCCAAAAAATATTTTATTCATTTTTTAAATAAGAAAATGAAAATAGTCTGTAGAAATGAGCTGCGGTAATTGTGATACTAAATTAAGTGATGTTGTCAAAGGGGGCAAGAAATTGGTGGATTGTACTAACTGCGATTGGATGGTTTACTGTTCTGGGAAATGCAAGAAAGCTCATGCCAAAGGACACAAGAAGGCTTGTCGTGCTGAACCAGAGCGATATCCAGATGAAACCGCCCCCATGATTATTGGTGGTGACGTAGATGTGGATGGTAAAACAAAAGCAATCAAATTAGTATGCGATCCTCGTGTTGTCAACATTCTTTGTCCGAAAGGAACACCAACTGCAGTCTTACCTACGCTAAACAATGGCCACGCTCTATCATGCCATCCAGATCGCATGAACGAATTGGTTCGGTTATCATTGGGATGGTTGAACCATTATGCTCAAAAGCTCGTTCCTGTGAATAACAATAAGGAAATCATCTTCAACTGGACATGCAATTCGTACACCGACTTTGCTCAATGTCTCATCGATCAAGACCCTAAAGAGACATTGAGCATCTGTGAATTTGACGAAACCAATCCAGAGCACAATAAAGTCAAGAGGTTCTGTCGGGAGCAACAAACCATTATGGTGGCAGTAAAGATTCGACATCCCGATCCTGACGATTTCACTTTTGTCGATCCCAAAAGTGGATTGACCGAAATCAAATGGTCGTTCAATCGATACATCCCATTCTACCAACGCCAAGAAATTAACGGGCCTTGGTGCATCCTCGACGGCATATAGTTTGTTGCCGAGCCTTGGACGTTCGCTTCGCTCACTAGCTTGCTGATGTTATTCAGGGTTTTAAAAAGTCTTGTTTGTTGGATGTTAGGGAACGGCGGCTTGGACGCTGCGCTACCGCCTATGTTAATTTTGTGTTGTGGATTGGAAGTGAAAAGACGAGTGAGGGGGTGACCGTTTGTCAATGATTTCGTGGTTGGGATTCAATTATCAACTTGTGAAATTTAAGTAGAGATTAATTTAGCTCGATTTATCGAATGATGTTATTTCATTTACATCATCCAGCCATCATGAACCATCAATTATCATTTTTCAATCTGATTAGCATGGTTCTACAGGCAATATCTGTAACAAAAATAAATCCCAACTTTTCGTGAAACCGAGACACCTGGCACCGTCGAAATTACAAATCATTGCCTTCTCAACCACCCAATAACATATAAAGAAATGTTCATCTTTGGTCGGAGTTGGCTTCAAATTGTAAACCGAGAAACAATATGTAAGTCTTTTTAAAAACACTAACATCATTGGCGGTAGTGAGCGCTAGCGAACGTCTATACCGCCAGCAAAAAACAACTACCAAATGAACCATAAAAAAGTTTTCGATTTAATTTTAAAATTAAATCGAAACAATGCTTAGCAATGAAGAGAAAAATGAAATAAACAAGAATTTGGTTTGTTCGTATAAGAACTGCCGAACTCATACAACAAATAAACTACCTAAATTGATGCGGTGCGGAATTTGCAAAGAAGTACGATATTGTTCTACCAAATGCAGTTCTGATGATTGGAAACGTCATAAATTGGTGTGCGCTCCTACCATTGTAGAATCATTCATCAAATTGCTCGAGTTGGCATCTCAAGGCCCTGAGGATATATTCATAGATTTATCCTCGTCTGTGCATTGTGTTTTCCCAGGAAAACAGTCTCATGGTGATCCTGGATTAGTAGTTCTACCTATTTACAGATCTATACATGTTAAATTTATGGTACAATATCTTCACCGCCTGGCCTTTTGTGGAAATTGCCATGAATTGTTTATTCTAGATAATGACAAGCCTACCGATCAATTTATTCGGGGCAATGCTCGCTATACAGTTTCATTTTGTCCCGATTGTTCTCCTGAATGCGAGCCGACTCCGATGTTATGCGTCGATCACCTTGTCAACGTAAACATATGTTGGAAAAAACAACTAGATATCATCAGAAATCAATACATTATTTATGTTCTTTGCCTTAAACGAATTGGTCTACCGGTCACCAAAGATGTTTGTAGTTTCATCAAATTAGAATTGATTGAAGGGGGACATAAGAAATCATGTAAACATAAATCTCTCGCGGCCAAGCAATTATTCAATACTTCAGCCCCGATTTACAATGGTGTCTTGCCACTAAATTAAGATGTTAAAAAGTCTTTTTTATTTGACGGTAACATCAAAGCCTGTTTCTGGGCTTGGAAGAGGTCTTAATTTCAAACCCATTGCTTCCACGAGTCGTCTCACAAACGGGGTAGCTTGATAATCCCAAACACGTGCTGCATTAACACGTGTAATCTTTACACGAAGAAATGTGTTAAACCAGATGTAGTATTCGCGAAATTCTGCTTTATGTTTCTCCATGTAGATGTCCATATCCTCACCCGGCTTTGGGTAGCCGACTAAATCATAAAATAATTGATCTTCATACTCATCTTTGTCCATCTTCCTATTTTATGATGTTAGTGAGTTTTCTTTCCCAAAAAACTCTTTTTATATCCACTAAAAATAACTTATCTAACATTTTTAAGTGGATATAAAAATTATGAGTGAAAAAAGATGTCTTCGGTGTGGGCAACATGTTATGGACGATTATCCTCCGACTTGTCCAAATTGTAAATGTGTTGTATATTGTAGCAATCATTGCAGAAGAGAAATGGAAACCTCACATAATCTAACTTGCATTAATGATACCACAAAAACAATGAGCGAATCAATTCGATTCGGCGTAAACAAGATCATTGAGTATCATGATGATCATCCTAAAAGTCATGAATACGTAATTGATCTTACAAGAGCGTATTTAATGCTCGATGAGAAATTGTCTTTTAAAGTATTGCATCAGGGCCATGCCGAATATCAATGCATCCAATGTCATGCATTAATCAGTTCATATAATAAATTATACCCCAAACATAAATTCAATCGTACTTTAACATTTAATAGAAAAAATATTGTTGTCAAAGCCCCATTATGCTTATCATGCAATTATCATACGAATATTGAAGATCCAAAAACCATAATGTGCACGACTCATTTATGTAGTTTAGAATTTTGTATTCGAAATTTAGAGAATAATTATCGTCCCGGATTCATTGAATTTCTCATATGTGTAAGAGCAAGAGGTTTCTCTATGTTACCGTTGGATATGAGAAAAATGATTTGGAGACTAGTTACTGAATGCCCTTGCGTCAATCCCGACAATATACAGAAGTACAAGATAGATACCGTCAGTTAAAAAGTCTTTTTAATCATAGTCTATTGATATGGTTCTTGCACAATGGTCAATTGTCATGATGATATGGGTGCGAGAAGGGGACGTATTATAATGAAGCGTAGTCCTGGCATATTTTATACGAGGGTCTAAATATGCATTTAACGCCGCAATAAAATATTTAATAAAAGAGCCCACAAAAGAACAGTCCATAAAAGTGATGGTTGTTAAATATTTTATGGAATCCGCAGAATCAAAAAACCCAAAAGATTTGTCATAAATTCCGGTTATTTCATGATTGCCATACTTAGCGTTAGAAATGTATTTTGGCACCTGCGTGAAATCTCCATCGGTAATTATAAGATGTTTGGTTCTGGTACAAGAGAGTTGTTTAAAGAAATCTGCAAATAGATTTTCTATTGATATGAAATTACTAGTGTTGGGCTTCAAATTAAGTTTGAATGTGTTAATTTGAATTCTATTAGCTGCCGACATTTTCAAATACTCGCTTGCCGCGGTACCACTATACTCGGATTTGTCTACAATTGTCAAAGGCGTATAAATTTTATCCATCAGTAAATTATAATAAGTATCAGCTGGGGTATATGATTTATCAAAATCATCATTATCTATAATATTTTTCCATTCATCATCAAGATAAGTATTTTGTAATGATATTTTAAGCAAATTCATAACGTCTTTGGGTAGAAAAATACTAATTGATTCCTGAAATGCCTCAAAAGATTCTTCTATCCAGAAAGGTAATATTCTATTGCGCCTGATATAATAGTTGAATTCGCATACAATATCAATGCAATCACTCTTACTTACACCTTTTTCTTGATCTATTCTTAAATTATCGATGTTTAAATTAATAAGACTGGGGTTGGACCTAATTAATCTTAAAAAGTCTTGTCTACCTTCTCTCATAAGATAATGTAATTTTGTGTCAATTCCGGGAATATTAAAGGTGCATTTTTCTATTGCCAATCCAATAAGAGTACTATCACAGCAAGAAGTGACAATTTTGGGAAGAATTGATTCCATACCGGAGCATTTATTGAATGATACATAATGAAATCTGAATTTTAGAGAATGGCCCTCTAACAAAGAAAAATTAATATTCTCAAACAACATATTCTTCAAACCATAAATATCATAAAATGTATCAAGGGCATTCCACTCTTCAGTGGTTAATTTATGTGATGAGTTAAAAGAAGTGATATCCATTGTCTCGCATTTAATCTGAGAAGGATGAGACTTGAGTATGTCTTTAACGCGCATAAATCTAACAGAGGATGGTTTTAAATAGATGGGGTATGGTTGCGGAATCATTTTTAATTTTAAGTTTGGAAACTTGAAGATATTCTTTTTTAAAAAACGGTATCTACAGTAATCAGTTTAGACGTATGATTTATATTGATTTTGTATTTCCTGGAGCTTGAGTAATCGATGTTTATGGTATTTCTGTATGAGTATTTTGATTTCGTCTTTACCATAAAAATACTCATAATCGCAATAATAAACATATCGACCCGATTGCAATTAGTTAGAAGGATTGTGTTCACCGAAATAGGCGTGCTCATCGGGTGCCAAAAAGATAATGATGCACCAAAATCTCCTCTCATATTTTCACTATATCCGGTATTTATACTAAGTACCTCAATTTTTATAGTCGAGAAATCGCAATCATCGATGATCATAGTTTTAGTCCGAGTTAATATAAGTTGTTGAAATAACTTACATAACGGTTTCATGGAGAGGATCTGTTTAAAATCCTTGCAATGATGTATCGGGATTATTTCATCTGGCTTGTAAATAAATTCTTCGATTTCGTTACAGTAAGCAGCGGCTCCTAGTTCATATGAGTTATTCACGAATCCTAGAATTAAATATTTCTCAATCGAATTGACGATTCCAGATTGGAAGACATCATTTCTTAATATTTTATCTCTGATCAAAGATTTGAAGGTGGTCATGGTTCGTTTTATCCATTCTTCTAGCACTCGATTGCGTCTAATAAATGCATTTTGCGTCTTTATGAGGTCTTCGTCGGATGTATAATTTTTATGGATCATGCAAACTTCATGCAATGAATAATTTTTTACCATTAAATTATTCATCATTTTTCGAAACATTTTACATCCACAGCCCCATACACCATCATCGGTGATAAAGCCTGTACAATCGTGTATAGTCAGAGATTTTAAAGCGCAGTCGAAACCTTCTCTAATGACGTAAGATAATACTGATTTTATAATATCACAATTGCGAAAATTTAATTTCTTGATGATCGATAGATTATTTTTTGGGGGAATGAATTGCGAAAAATCAAAACCCTCAAACATTATTAGATCAAGATCGTATTCCTTGTAAATTTGTTCGATCAATGCCCATTCTTTGATTGTGACAAAACATTCTTTAGTTGTTGGATCATTCATAAAATGGATAAATTTACATCCAGATATCAAAGTTTTAATGGAGGGGTCCGCCAAGGTATCCAAAAATGTTTCTATCCCCGGATGTGCCCATAGTGTTCTACCATAATATTTTGTCATCAGTGGTTTCAATTGTTATTTTCTAGTTCCGGATTAGAAAAACTCAAAAACATTTTTCTAATTAGATTTGCAAAAAGTTGAAAATCTAACAGTATGGACGAGCCAGTATTGAAGAAAGTTGTCCGGATTCGTAAGGTCAAGGGTGATGAAATCTTCTTGGGGATGTCTATCAAAATGTGGTTAGATATCTTTTTGAAATATTTTGAGCTGGTGGATTTGATTATGCTTTCTCGGACAAGTATCGTTTTTGCTGGTTACAAACCATTTAAAGATTTAATCAAACTAAAAACTAAAGCAGCATTCAACAAAATATCCAAAAGAGGTTGGAACAAATTAGGTAGAGTAAATAATGTTATCAAAACCTTCACTGTCGATTTTGCCCAATTACACGTTGGTAAATATATAATTATTCAGAAAACTCAATACGGATTGAAAAATATATGTTTGGTAGGAGCATTCAGCACAAAACAGAGAATGTTGAAAATGTGTAAGTCTTCCATGGAAAAAACAGACTTGAGGGAACGACAATATAATATTTCTCTATCTCCCGATGATAATAAGATTATCATGTTAAAGGGTGGGTCAAGTGTACTCTCCATTATCACAGTAGGCATTACCATGGAAGAATTTACTGAGGTTTTTCATTGTGCAGATCCCTAATTAAAAAGTCTTTTTAATTATGGGGAAGGATTCAATCTTGGACAAATGTATTTTGACATTATGTGTGACGCAAGATTGGGTGAACGTTCAATCAACTTTGAGTAAACCATGTTATTTGCGAGAACGTTGACATCTGTCGCTAGCATAATTTTATCCAAATACTTAGAGAAGTGCTGAGATGTCAACATATTCCCGTTGAAGAACAATAGAATATTGACAAACCATTCACGATTATAACCCGCTAAATTGTTTATGAAAAATTCAACATATAGAATTAAATCCAAGTATGTGGTGCATTGTTCAATCTCCATCAAGTATTTCATGAACGGTTTATCATATTGGTGTGATTTACTGATGAATTTTCCACCATTACTAGATACTATAATAATATCTTTCTGATTCTTAATAACGCAACGCATCAAATTATCCCAAAAGATGGTTTCAAATGGCAATTCCATATTTTTGGTGTGAGAATATATAGTGAATAATTTATTGATACCGCGACGAGACGCCAGTGCAATAATACGGTAGAGATGAATATTGCAGAATGCAAGAGCAATCGAATTGATTGGAGCATCACTGGAAATATTATCTAAATACAGATGAAGGAGAATGTGGTGGGCAAAATCTTCAAGATTGTACGTGTTGATGAAATTTAACAAATCTCGAAAAAGATAATAATCTATATTAGGCTCATAAATTTCATTTGCCTGAAGAATGGGTAGTAAGTGATCATTTAGGGAGAGGGTATGGTAAATGTAATGCAAGAACATGTTGATGGTTTTCTCGTGGGCATTCAATTTGATAGTTATGGGATCTCCTTTAGGTGTTTCTGATTTCAATTTGGTGAGGCTCTGATTAAATTTCTTATATTTCATGAGATGGCACGAATTGGCATAATAATTCTGTTTGAAATCGATCGTCGAAACTATAATAAGATCATATGCTTCTAATTCTGGAATGGACTTGGTGTCGGTGAAATCAGGGGTAGCCTTATAATTCTTGACATAATTTTTACAAGGCTTCTCTTTGTCGCGAACTCTTTTCTCCGACATAATGTTTTTATTATTCGATAATAAAATTTTGAAATTTCATCTTTGATCCCGATAATATTGGTTTACCAAAAACAAAATAATTTTAATCTCTAATGAAATTAAAAATCTCAAATAATGAATTTAGACTCTGTAGATATTCGATTAAATTCTGATGGAAATTGGGTGTTTGAAGATGAATTTCCATTAAAAGATATTGTATCTGCTAAGAAAATTGTTCTAAGTGGTTATGGCTATAGTAATGTAAATTATGAATTTACAAAGTATGAATTTACAAAGTATGATTGGATTAAATTACAACTGTTAGGGGTTAAGCTAAATTCACCGTACCTATGTATAAGAGATTTTAAATTTGATCCATGTTTTAAAGAAGATAAGGATAAAGCTTGCCTTTTTACAGAAATCTCTATTGCAAACTGCACTAACACATTAGAATTCGTAGAGTACCTATTCAATGCAGAATATAAAGATGCGAATGGCTTACGAAGTTTGTCTTTGTATTCCCATTTTGGCGGAGATAAAATAAATACATCAGAATACAAAGACAAACTATTTGATAGCATGAAATCAAATACCCACATTACTTCCTTGGAATTGGAATTTAGTACCCGCAAAGGGTACAATACTACTCAATCAAATATCAAATTGAACTCCATAATAACCAGAAATATTGTCACTTGGCGCAAAGCCAGAGAATCTATAATGACTTTTATGTTAGGTAACAGATTTGACAAATCATCTTTATGTTTTATGTTTCCAAGGCAAATAGCCCAGATTATTACCAAATATGCTTTCGAAGATCTAAAATCATGGATTCCTCGGGATGAAAATGGTCATACAGACATGAAAACAATTACACTTGAATACGAGAATAGCTGTAAGTTGAAATCTTTTGAAGATTGCCTGTCTGTCCCATTTTATCATTCCGCTAAACAGAATCCTATGCAATCACTCGAGGCGTACGAAGAATCTGAGACAGGCGTATCCGAATTATATGTCAAATTCTGTATTCCCGAGATAGAAGAGAAAAATATTGATCTACCCAATTACATTTATCCTCGTGATATCTACAGAATAATATCATTTTGTTATCATTCGGATACTTTGAAGCTCAATATCGATGGTGTAAATTTTCAAAATCTTGTACACTATGGAAGCTTCAATCCTGGACAAACTTTTGAAAATATGCCTGCGATCCACAACATATTTTGTAATAATGTTGACGGTGCTGATTATCCCTTACCTAAACTAGAAATCATAAATATTACAAATTGCTTTGAGGTCCACTGGTTTTTGAAACGCTTTACCCTCAGTATAAACAGTAAACAATCATTCGATTACCCATCACTGAAGGTAAACGATTTCATACACAGACAAGCAATTGATATGTGTGAACAAAATTCAAAATGGGTACCTGTACAAGATTCAGTCCAAATTACTATAAACTACAATAAGAAGACAATCGATATTGTGAGAAAGTAATTTAAAAAGTTTTTTAAGTATCGCGTGGTGGTTTGTGGATATTAAAATGGATAGGTTTGAGATATCCTTTAGGCAATCTCCAATCACGACGATTTTTATCATTAGTTAGGATAGCAACTATCATATTGGAAATGTCACGAGCAAAACGTTTTCTACAACATAAGAAAATGGTAACGAGATCCTTTCGCATGATTCGATCTCGTACAGTTTGCATGGAAGTGAACGAGATCATCAACTGTTGGCAATTTCTGATATGGTATTCCGCAGGAGGATCGAGAACGTGAAGCCGTAAAGCCCCTGGTTTTAATATAAAATATTTATCTGGTTGCTGGTGTTTTATTAAACCTTCACGAATACCTATAGCATTAAATTCATGTCTGATACAATCGGCGACCACTGTATAAATTCTTCTGTAACATTGATCGGAGTCCGATTTATTTGCATTTTTACCGTCACCATTGACGCCCAACCTATCAAAATCTACATAGTTAGGTTCGAAAATGGTGTAAATTCGATTCTGAGTAAAATTATCAGATCCTATATTGCATGCCGACGGGTTCCATACGTAGACGTCTATCACACCATGTCTATGTTGAGATCTGATTCCCAAAGCACTATCGCCATCTATGTTTGTAAAATTCCTAATTGAATATCGATCACCCACACTCAGAAAATCGATGATTAAGGTCTTCAATTCAAAATCAATGGCTCTTTTCCTTGTGATAATCAAAACAATTTCAACGTCATTAACTTCCGTAACAGCTTTGTTTACCTTCTTAATTTTGTATGTCCTACCCATTGTTTTTATACCATCTGCTACTTTTATCACGGATAATTTTACATACCCATTGAGAAAAATAAAATTGCAGATTTTTGAATGTTAATTTTGAAAACAGGATGGATGATATCGTTATAGATGTTAATGATATCTGTTTGAGCAATGGTTGCCAGCAAAAGAAGGTGGATTTATTATCATGCAAAGACCATCAATGCGAAGTTTGTTCAGTCGATTATGATCCATCCAAATTTATCTGCAATTCCCCCAACAACGTCCATATTCAAGATGATCCGTTGACTCTGGATGAATTCGGTCAATCAAAACTAGTACCACGCTGCACAAGAAAATCAATGATTTGTAGAGTGAATACCCTATGCTTTGAAAGATCTTCAAAATGCTCCCAGACGTTTATTCGCAAATTTTCGCCTCGAGTATGTTCATCATGCTATTCTCATAATATATGTCTGAATTATCCCTGTCACAAATTTCGAGAATTTAAATATGTGCAGGCGTGTAAGAGTTGCGCCATTAAAGTTATGTGCCCGGGCTGCAAAGAGTTAAAATGGGGTCTTGAACGATTTAAAACTGACCCATGCATAGAATGTAAGAAAACGAAAGTAAAATGTTCAAAATGCGACATTATTTATCTGAATAATGATGTCCGAGCCAGACCGTTCATAGATGATGAACCCGATAATTATATGGTATATTGTATAAATTGCTCTCACGATGATTCTGCTATATGTAATACGGAAGAATTTATCGTCGGTATGTGGCTAGCTCAACTGTTAGTGATATGGAAATATGTATATCGTGACCATTGGTACAACTACATCGAAAAATGTGAAAATTTGTTTGATTGTACTCTACCCGAAGTAACAATCGCCTACGCCCATACCAACACTTCTACAAGAAATGGATTCATTAGAATGATATTCCATGAAATTCGACTTCTCGATGCGTCAATAGAATTTAAACCCGTTGACCAGGATACAACTTTAATCGAATTGTTCAACCGCATTTGTGATCTGAACATTGATCTCTTTGGACTCATCGTGGACGAATTGATGATCTAAAAAGACTTTTTAATTAATCTTTAAAAACGTGAAATTAAAAAGGAATGAGTAACGACAAAGGATGGTATGTGGTTCAAGCAGGGTTCATGATGGACGATCAATATAATAATATTTCATTTGAGACAGGTGAGCCTTACAAAATCGACAAATGCAAGAATTGCGGTCATCAGAGACAAGATTCTTACAATTACGATGATGATCTCTGGTGTACATGTTCAGAGACAACCCAAAAATACTTAGACATGGGAACGATCAAAGAATGTGACATAAATATGCAAAATTCATTTATCAAAATGATTACGCTGCCTGAAAAGAAGCGGCGAGAACTGGAAAATGAAATCTCTAGTATCATTGATGTGAGAGATAGAATTACTATAGTACAAAAATTCTTAGCAAATCGGCCTATGCTACGCTATTCAGATTTGACAGACGAACAAATCGAGTTAGTCATAGCTATTCAAAATGGTAGAATCAGATTGGCCATGGAAACTTCAGATGAATTTTATTTCTACTACGGAACAGACCTGTCTCGACCGTATAAACGCTACATCAAGAAATGCTTGGAGGAAAAGAAATGTACTTACACGGTGACTAAACAGTTATTCGTACGCCAGAGAGCTTTTCGGTGCTTGACTTGTTTTCCAAATGACAAAACCATGGCATTATGTGAATCATGCATCACCAATTGCCACCAAGGCCACGACAAATATCTCCCCATCACCAAAACCAAGGGAAAAATTAAACCGTGTAAACTGATGATGTTTTGTGATTGCCCTTGCAGTAAGTAAAAAGTCTTTTTAACTTCTTAGCGCAGTGGGATCATCGCAAGTTGATCTGCGATGATGCAGAATACGTCAGCGGGTAGTTGGCTACATCTCCAGAGAAGTTCCATTGCACTGAGGTCCCGAGTGGTAGTTGGATCTCGTCGCAATTCCATGGACAAATATCGTATAAACGCCTTGTTGTTTGTCGTATCTTCTATGACTCTGGAAACGATATTGGAGAATGTTTCTTCTGGGATTCCTTTAGCAGCATGAAACTCGGTTCTCATTAACCGTAAGAATTTCTCCCATGAATCTTTATAGCACAGACGCCATTTGGACATGACGCTAGCCCATGAACGCAATGTGAGTTTATCTTCGGTCGCCTTAAAAACTGCGCATTTTACACAGAATGATACATTCCACTTTCTTGAATTGATCTGATATTTCATTGCGGGGGAAGCATTATGATACATGATTTTGCATTCATCACATTGAGTGTGAAGAGGAAGACACTTCTTACAAGCCAATGAATTCTTGTGGTCAAAGTAAGTCTCTGAACAGCAAGGACACTCAAGATTTTTGCCGTGTTCAGCGCACCACTCCTTACCTTCCAGTTTTATTTCAGAACATCTACCATTTGTACTAGAAGTACCAGGGCATCTATTTCCGGATCCACAAGCATTGCATATATGGTTAAGGGGGTGTTCACATCTGGTCGAACAATCCTTCGACTTAGGGACGTATTTATATGGTTCTATACCAGCCATGCACAAGTTGGTTGTACGAGGACAAGCCCAATACATAGTTATGTCTGAATCCCAGGCGTGCAAAGGGCTGTCATCTGGGTAACCCAACGAATCGTCCCCGATGGATGTGACATTGGCGGACGTTTCATAATGAGGTTCACAAGTCTTGCACAGATGGTCGGCGCAAGACTTCGCGTTGATTCGATATTTTTTGCATCCTCTCTTCACACACATGCAATTTTTGCATTTTTCGTAATAACTGAACTTGTCTTTGCATTTTACACAATAGCATTTTGAGCATAATTCCCCCTGAGTAACGGTATCGCATATGTTGCAAATGCAATCGTCGCATATTGAAGAATTATCATAGTAACGAACTCCTGTTTCTAGTACCCTGGATCGTTTCTTTGCTTCGCCAACTATGCAAAATTTACACCGATGCTGCATGCAGTATTCGCTTTGATTATCCTGAAGAAATTCGTTACAACTATCCTTCTTGCAAACACAATCCATACACACACTTTTGCGGAATTTGCCGCACGATGGACATTCATGATGGCTGCAGTCTACATGGCCGTAACACCCATCTACTACGCAGCAGTGCTTCTCACAATATTTCACACTATTGTTCTTAAGAAGAACATCACATTCTTGGTAAGCGCATCGATTGTGGGCGTAGCAGATAGTTCCATTCTTAGAGGGCCAATTTTTACAGGGAGGAATGACTTCTCCGCATCGTTTGAAGATCTCAAAAATGGCCGTACATTGTTTGGTCGATCCATCTCCCATGTAGCCGATTTTACTCTTATTCATAGGTAAAGTATCGTTCATTTTCGGCGCGAGTACTCAAGATTCTTTTGTTTCCATTTTCAAAAAAATTATTTTTTATTTTTTAAACCCTTAATTACATGATAAAACAAAAAATGAATGAACTTTCTGACGATTTGTTAGGTATGATCCTTGAGTATTTGCCGCGGGATGGAACAAACTCAAGGATCAATGCTATTCTAACTTGCAAACGATGGATGAATACTTATTTGAATATATCATTACCTCCGTGGCGAGTCTTTAGAATTTGCGAAGATGATTATAATGGAGTGGACTATAGTGTAGATTACTGTGGCATCATTGGGGCATTTGATGTCAATGCAGAAACTATTCAGTTTGATTATTTTTACAAATGGTATGATATTGCCAACAAAAACCCGTCAAAGCCTAGATTCAATCTGAATGAATTAGGCTTTGGAGACCATATGTTAACTCAAGCATGTTCATATCATCGCTATATGGAGGAACCAGAAAAAACAAAGACTACCGAATTGGTAATTTTCTTGTTGAACGAGAGTAAACGAAGAAATCAGCCGTTTGAAATATCAAACGCGGCGTCATCGATCATGTATTCTGAAAATATTATTTTGGGACGAATTGTTTTCGTAGACTATCCTGAATTCCCTATCACAAAGAATGTATTGAAGAAATGGTGTACTATTTTAGTGTATAAGCGCGAGTACCCAAAGGAGAAAGAGTTGGCAGAAAATAGAAACTTGATGATCGCATGGATCAAGAATCGTCCAGAAATGACTAAGTATCGTGCAATAGGTCAAGACGCGTTCTTATACAAGTAAGGCGGAAGACCTTTTTAAAAACATTGTCCCATGTTAATATGCAAAAAAGTGAGGGTAGAGATAACTAATGTCTTTGGGCTTGTAATATTGTCGCAGTTCGTTCTTATGGAACTTCATTATATAAATTCTTACATCGGTTGGAAATATTTTCCTTCGTAACAGACACAAATCTAAGACGTGCATTAATTTGCCGAAACGACGATCACACCATCTGAGATCGCCCATGGAATCGCAAGTAGGATTTTTCATAATACTAACGTGCTTATATGCTATCCGATCTCTTTTCTCAACATCCACATCCAGATGGGCCTTTATTTGTCTTGAACACCGTGAACAGCGAGCTATCTGTTTGCTTCTTCTATACGACTTCTTACACGGTTCACAAAATCTTTTCTCCGATTTATTTAAATGGTAACCACACTCCTTACACCTCCTATCTCTTTTGGTCTTGACCCGTTCGGTCATTTTTCTTTTTACGATCAATATCTTTAGAAAATTGTATTTTCTAGATTAAAATAACTACAATGAATGTATTACGACCGTTCAGAGAATTCTACATAGAGAATGGGGATGAGGATCTAGAAGGAAAATTATTAGGAAAAATAAATCCTACAGTTGTGGCTGAATCATGGAAATTTTTTATACGGAAATTTATTGACAATCCTGAATCGAAAAATATATACGCGGTCGATTCAAGTAGAAAATTAATACCACCACATCGACCAGAAGATTTTACATTACATAAAGGGCTTGTTCTTTTTCACGTAAGTATTCATGATCCGTCGATCGATTTCAAATACCCCCAAAACGAACCATTTTTCTCTACCACACCATCTCACGGTATGGCAATTGCTTTTCAGGAAAAAAGAGTGGATGTGATCAATAAAGGATATAAAGCTCGTATGATGATTTTTGTTTTACGTCGAGATTTATCCGCTGTTGATAATTGTGGAGATTGTCACAGATTAAGACCAGCGGAATCTACTGTAGCCGGTTACAATACTAATGGGGACGGTGTTAACGCTAACCTAAATGAAATACGTCTGTTCAAGAAAACTGCGTTGGAAGTTGAAGAATGCGTTACATATGTTACAGAATATGATTTAACATCTTACATATTACAGAATAATGGTTATAGCAATTATAGTTTTGGAGACGCCCATCAATTATTTTCAAATAGGGAAGTCATATTCAATCTTCCAATTTCAGCCCAATATTATCTTCAATCTGGATGGAAACCAATTACATCTCAAATGAGCCCAATGTCATTTATGCCTTTTTTATTGACCAATGATGAGTACAAATCTTTGGACCGACTTTTTATATTTTCTTTGTTCGCCTTGAATCAAATTTGGTTTTTGGGTGATTATGATCATGAAGACCCAGAAAGAGATTATGATATAGCTCTATTAATTTTATATAACAATATTCCTAAATTAAATTTTCTGACTGATCTTCTCCCGGGACAGAAAAATAAACATCCAAATGAAAAGGCATCGCTAAGAGTTGAAGTCCAAAGAATCTACCCTAATTTGATCTAAAAACAGTTTTAAAAAAGTGTTTCGGAACGATTTTAAAGGTAAAATAAATCGTCAAATTTTAAAGATGATTTTTATGGGAGTAAATTACAAACGGTGTTTTGCTTGCTGGGGGTCATCTAACCTCAAAGAATGCAATCATTGCAGGCAAGCGTTATATTGTAGTGAACTATGTGCTAAAAATAATCGAGACCTTCATAACATTGTTTGCTCTCATTCGAAGGATGATGCATCGTCATCGACTGTAAATGAAATTTCTATCCAATTGAACAAAAAGATCGATTGGATTATCACAAATCCAACTACAGAATATTATTGGAGGAAAGTAGGTAATATGTATAGAGTTATTGATATAGGGGACAACAAAAACCCCCAAGAAATACCAGAAGTACTTTATGCAAATTCCAAAATCATTCAATGTATCCTTTGCCATGAAGAAACCGGTATTTACACTAACTATAATGTAATTAATAAAGACAAAGTTAATGATATTCTTAGACCATATGTCGGAACAAAATCTTGCACTCATCCTAGAGCTAACATTTCTAAAACTTATTTACTCATGTTTGCTAGAGGAAAAGACAATTTCATCCACGCACCTCTATGCTGCCATTGTTATGATAATTGTTATTCTCCGTCCAAACCCATTGATCATACAAAAATGATGTGCACCACTCATCTTACTTCACATAGAGATTGCATCAGTATAGAAAAAATAAAATTATACCCATTTTTCATCGAATTTCTACTTTGTTGTAAATCAAACGAGATTTATTTGTCGCATGACATACGAAAATTGTTATGGGAATCTTTTATCCATGACAATTGTACTAAGTGTATTCTACAGTCAAACATAGATTATGAAGAGGCACTTCAACTCCGATTTTATAAGAAATCTATTCTTGATACAATTCGTAACTACGCGAGTACTTACGCAACAAATAGTGAATGAAAAGTCTTAATTTCATTTTGCAATTAAGGAATTTAAAAAGAAAATGGCTAGCTTTATGGACTTTCCACGCGACATACAGAAATTAATCATGACAGATTACTGCGATCCACACGACGCAATTCGTCTGGGGAAGACTTGTAAAACTTTATATTCTATTTTAACAATCATGGAAAAAAGATTTTTAGAGGCAAACATCACAATCAAACGAATGAAGAATTATAAAGAACATCTCCAAAAAATAGGTAAAAATTATAGTATTTGTACAGATTGCAATACACCAATCAAAAATAAGAACATCACACAGCATAAATATCGATGCGTAAAAGATGCTAAACATAAATCTATAGATTATACACAATGCCCGTACTGTAGCGAATGTAATATTCTACATAACAAATTGAAATATCATATACTTCATAGGTGTAGGTGGTTGAAGGATTTCCGAATAATCAGCTGCTCATGCTGTAAAAGAAAATGTCTTTGGGCTTTAATGGAGAAAATACCCTTTTCTATGAAAGACAATATTCGTTATCTTTGTCCTACTTGCAAACCCCATAAACACAAATTTATGTTCCGTGCGAAGAAGGTGCCTCCTTTATCAGCGTCTAAACTTGCTCTCTCTTTATTTATAGGAGCAATTGTAGCGGTTATTATGATCAATATAGGAAAACCCTTTTAAAAATAAATTTGGAATGAATTTTAAAATAGATTGCATTGTTATGGGATTACCAGATAGGCCGAAGCCGTACATGAATGGCGAAGAATGCTTCTATTGTGGATCGACTGTAAATCTCCATCACTGTGACAATTGTCACCAAGCACTTTATTGTAGTGATCATTGTTATTTTAAGCATCAGAAATCGCATTCTGTCACATGTTCTTATCTCACTAAAGGATTGGAAGTGGAACTTGAAGAACCATTCCCAAATGAAATTCCAGTCCAACTGAACAAAATGATTGATTTTATCATCGCCCACCCGCTTAAGGAAAGTTGTGGATCGGAAATCTTTTATGCTATGAAGAACATTATTAATTTGTGCCAAAATCGCATATCAACGAGTGTTCCCGGAATCAATCTGAAAGTTCTTTACTCAAATGACATATGCATTCAATGTATATTGTGTCATAATGCTACCAGTGATTATCATCAACAACACGATAACAGTAATCAATATATTGATATCATGGATGAAATACCATATATTGGATTAGGTCACTCTAAAAGCTACGAAGATTATTTACCTGAAACAGTGATACTTAAGTTTCTCCGAGGAAATGAAACCGTAATTTACGCTCCATTATGCAAACATTGTTACGACCGTGCTTATTTACCAAACGACAAATTGAATATGTTATGTACAACTCATTTAACACCTCATTACACTTGTATAGGCAAAGAGAAAGAAAAGTTACGTCCACTTTTCTACAACTTCCTTCTTTGCATTCGACGATCATCGATCGTTTTACCCAAGGATATTCGAAATTACTTATGGGAATTAGTGACCTATGACGCATGTAATCAATGTATAATTCAATCAGATGACGATTATGGGAAAGAATTCGAATATCGAACTGTGAAACAGTACAGCATGCAGCAGGTCAGAGGACTATTCGGGGAAAATGAGTAATAAAAAGTTTTTAAAAGTGAGTGAGATTCATAGAGTATAATCTGATCATATTATGATTAATGGCTCTAACATTAATAGGATTGTAAGTTTTCTTTTGTATGGATTTCAAGGCAAATTCAAATTTTATGGTTTCAGCTTTGTTCATGTCATTACATGTTTGATTGGCACATTTCTCCGTATTGTTACAATCGACAACGGAGACAAGATGCTTGCTGCAAATTGGAGGTGCTCTAAGAAATTTGCTATCTTCATTATTCACGCATTCACCGCAACGATAAAAATTTATAATAAAACCATTTCTTGCAAATGCCTCTAGAACTGACCCTTGAGATTCTTTGTATTTATGGCACCCTAAACAATAAATCCCTGAATCATCATGACGTCTCCAAACTTGTAATTCACCAAACTCATTTTCGACCCTACAACTATTCAAATCTATAACAGGGTCGCCAGACTGATCAACAGGTGGATTTTCAATAGTATAATTAATTAGTTTGTTCATGCTTTTGATGAGATGATTTTCTAATGTTGAATCGGTGCAAGTTATTTTATGAAACTCCCAGTGAGTATTCTGACATTCCTTGGAACAATAAAGAGCGTTCTTGCATTTGCTACATTTCTTGAAGATATTACTTTTTCTACGTTTCTGACATCCAAAACAAAAATCAAACGTCGAGTTTGCCATCTTTTTATTATTTGCCGTCTTGAAAATTATTTTTAATTGATTTTTAAGACAAAAAGTTAAACAACGAAGATGTCGCTTCTCTATATCTCCAAAGATGTTTTCAATTATGTAGTCATGGTAAGTGGCATGGGAGGTAAAGATTTATTATCATGGTGTCAAGTACATCCTAGATTTGAACATTATTGTTCTGATAACCAATTATTTCAGGGCATTTTATGGCGAGATTTCAAATCTACACTTCCGCGAGAAAATGCGGCACAATACTTCCACCAACTCTACAATTCCGAAATGACACTTACATCATACCAATCTGAATATTATACTAAGCCAGCTTTGACATTTGATCCGGAACAAGCCTATGCCCCCACCATGTATATGATGGGTAGCACTGATCTGCGTGAATGTTGCCTGACCATATTTCAACAAGTTCCAGGCCAATTAAATATCATCAATATCATCAAGGATGATCTTGACAAGTACGAGATAATACAGATCCCATACGATGGCTACCCGATTAAAGAAATTTTATTTATTGGCGTTGACTCATTTCAGATACCTCGCATACATATTTTAACGGTGAAGGGAGAATTATACTCAATGAATGTATTGCCTGAGAGTATTGAGTCGATGTTACTGAATAGAAATATCAATCAAATTATTGAGAATAGCCGGGCGATTAATTATCAATCGGGTGTGGTTACAAAAACTGGCAAAATTTGGCGTGATCCATTTTGCCGCAGTATTATTCAATTTCCATACCTAGTGAATAAATTTGGTTTAGGTGATGGAAATGCATTCTCAACAATTGATAACAAATTATTCATTTACGGGTATCATGACGTTAGTGATATAAAAGAAATCGTATTGCCCGATAATGAAATATTGAAAGATTTCTACGATACCGAAATGAAATTGTTCGTCCTAACCGTATCTGGGAAAATAATAATTTACAATTTGGAGAATGGGGAAATCGCCGATTTTTATATACAATCGACTTATTACGACGATAACGATATTGAAGTTCCCCTAGAAAAGATTGACCGTATGATAAAAATCGAGGCTAGTGATAGTCACGATACCGCTGTAATTAGTGTAGACAATAATCTGTACTATCTCAGAGATTCAATCTACCGCGTGGATACCAATATTCTTCATCATAGCATATTCGGGGGTGATTATCGCGTAAATATCAAATCACTCTATTCGCCTTAAAAAGCAAACTAACGCAGGGCAAGACTTTTTAACATGATTGGCGGCAGCTACCAACAAAAACCACATCTTATTTGGCGGTGAAGATGATATGTGTGTGACCCGCTGCGACGTAAGTAGCATTGACGGAAATATTTTCGATTTTACCTCCCCCATCAGATGGTACTGATCCAATTGTACCATCTGATCTACCATAAATTGAATATTTAACCAATTTATCCTCAGATGTTATAACAAGGAGATCATTCGCGCCGTAAGGAAGAATTTGTTTGGGATTTACAAATTGCTCGACTTTGATGGGTCGACCCCAATGTTTACTCATACCATAGGAGCGAATGTTCTTATTGCCCCCCGCAATATAACCAATTCCATCGGAATCTACAAAAGCAGTAGACCCTCTAGCGCACGCAACCTGAACAATACTTTTGAATTTGTGTGTAATTAAAACTCCGCTTGGATTCTTCACTTCGGTTCCATTGGTTATAATCTGTATGGGAAAATGAGTAAAAGAAATAGTCCCGGTTGAGTTAGGTTGACCAGGTATAGGATATACAATATTACCATGACCTAATCGACCATTATCAGCTCTACCAAAGGTGTAAAGAGAATTCTCTTTACTAATAAAAGCTACATGGAATGCACCACATGAAACATCTCTGATATTTTCAAATCCTTCCACTATACCTGGTGTATTTTGATTTTCGTACATGCTACGAACATCTTCAGAAATAAAAGGTATTCTGCCAAGCTCCCCACTCCTATTACACCCAAAAGACCATAGGCGACCTCTCGAATCTAGTAGCATTGTAAATGCATCACCACACGATACTTTAACGATTCTAATATCATCCTTTCCTGGGCCAAATCCAGGAATCTTAATAGGAAATCCTGCTGTCGATTTGAATGATCCCGTACCGAGTTGACCATCAGAATTAGAACCACATCCCCACACGCTACCATCACGGCCGAGAAAAATAGCGAATGAAAATCCACAACTAATACCGACAATATTGGAAAGACTATCGATTTTAGTTGGGCTGTCAACACTAGTCATATGGTTGTATTCAGGGCCTAATCCTAAAATACGACTATTATCATCATCAGGTTCTATATTCTTTCCATACGCATAAACATCCCCTTCATAATCGATGATCATAGTAAACGATTCCCCGCATGCAATATGTTTTACTCCCCGAAATCCTCTCTGAAATGTAGGATCCCTTATGATATTATCATTATCAGAGGTTGGGTTACGGAAAATTATACCACCTCCATTAACACGTCCACGATTAATAGGGAATCCACACTGCCCGTGACCATTATAACCTAAAGCCCATAATCTAGATGTATTTGAGATACTGTAAAATTTTCTTAGATCTTCAATGGTAAGACTATTCAAATGCTCCTTAATTACCTGTACACTCCCGAGATGGTTAAGATAACCATCTCGCATGATAAGATTCTTAAAAAGATCTCCATTACGGGAATTGCATTTGTTATTCATTAATCCGTTTGTGTTGCAAAGACCTATGATATCTTTTCCCCCGAGTTGAGTATTCTCCAGAATAAACATTTTGAAAACGTCATAAGGCATGTTAACCCAATTGGCAATTTCACTACTGTTATCATTTCGATAGGAATTATTTCTTACCACAATTTGTTCTTTGTCAGTACGTTTCAAGGTGATAAGACGCCATTTACCAGCAGTACTTCCAGTACGAGTGTTGGCTCGGGACGTATTTCTCATTTCGATGGATTTAACCTTATAGGTAATATCACTTTCAGTAAAATGAACAGCTGTAGCTGCATGATCAACATGAATTTGTTGGTCTCCCCGACTGACATTCAATCCAGGTGAAAAATTTTGAAATGTGTTCAAATCCGTCGTGAATTGAGCATTTTCACTACTCAGAGTGGCTTCCAAATCGTCGTCTTCGTGCCATAGCAACGTAACTGCACTTTCAATTTCCATAATCTTAGTCAAGAAATAATATTTTAATGTCTGTGACAATTTGATGAAATTAGAAATGAAACTTTTTAAAAAATTTCTGGACGAACTGAGAGGGGAAGAGATCCTTTACCATAGATAAGATGATAAAGAGCTGGCGGGTATTGATATGGGGATTCCGGATCCCACCCTTCGATCAAAGAGCCGATACTATCTCCTTTAAAATTGTATATGCCAAAGTAAAGGTCCGTATCGATATTTTCCATGGATTTGTGGTCGAATAGGAGTCTGTCAGAATCACCAGCAACAAATTCCATACCCACAAATAAACTGGTACGACCGGAGATATTAGTAATTGACGGGGTAAGATTGGTTTGGTATTCGTGCATTCTGAGATCGTTGATTATTGCAGACAACGATCCTCGGGATTCCATAGAAGGATGATCACCAGGGTCACCCATTCTAAATATCGACGGAGCAATACCTACCATAACAATGATTGGAGATTCACCCATTTCAGGATGTAAATATTGGGTTTGGTAAAGTCTGTGACTGATGTGAGTACCGCTATTGGAAAAATCATCGAGAAAGAGATATGGATAATTTGAGGAATATTTGAATGGTAAGACAGTGGGTACATCAGGCAAGTATGTTATCAAAGTCCATGAAGCGTTAATCTCCACCTTATAAAGATCGTAAGTTTTCAAAACCTTAGTTACCATGTCATAAATCCACATTTCAGATGCGCTTTGAATTCTCTGACCGTCTTGATTGTTGATTAACCCTGTAGATAACAAAAGTCCCTTGATGTTAGGATCGTTCAACTTGTAAATAATTTGTTCAATACATTTAGAGATTCCCTGCAACAACATATCAAACGTAATTTTAACAACTTTCATATCTTCACCATACTCTTTCAGACGATTCCACTCAGCTACTTTAGCCGGATCAACCTGGTATGATCTAATTGGCCTGGTTTTCTTCAGTCTGTCATCCGTGGCAAACAGATGATAAAGTTTTTGTATGGTGGTCCGATTTACAATTTCGGGCGTTTGGTCATCCGTAAATAATGTAATCAAACGCCACTTTCCACCAGATGAATTTTTCATCATCTGAATCGATTTGACTTGGGATGTCCAAATAGGAGTAGATAGATTGTTATCTACAGGGCCATAATACTTAACTATGTTTGCTGTGAGATCAATGTCAATAACTGAATTACCTTGATTGACATTTCTACCCGGTTTGAACCGTACATAAGATAGCTCTGCGATATTACCGATGCGCGAATTGAGCATATCAACATCCAATAATCCCTTATCAGTAAAGAATGCATAATCCTCATGCATAACAACCGTAAGACCATGTTCTACATTCGCATTCATTTCCTAAAATTAATGCTCTTTTAATCTGAAACTTAAAATTATTCTAAAACTTTTTTTATAGATTCGATCCCGATATTATAGGAAGATCCCTAAAGCTTCTGCGGATGTTATTCGATCGGTGTTGTCAATAACTAACGCTTTGAACAGAAACTCTTTCAATTTGTCAGAATTCTTTACATCATCCATATCTAAATACTCTATGCAGTCTTCGATGTCAGTTTGAGAAAATTCCCCGTCTACATTGTCAATAATAAACTTCTCTATCGATTCTAAATGTTCGGTCGAATGAAATTTTAAACCTGGCTTGTAATACGATGATGTTTTCCATAATTCATGTGTTATAAACTTTCTAGTTTGGATAAAATAAATTAGACCGGCTATAGTCCAAGTTACCGATTTAGCATAGTTCAATATTTCATAATTTACTTTGTACCATTCAGGCGCACCAAGTATAGGATAAGGTTTGGTAATACCAGATTCGTTTTCCATGATAGTAGAATGGCTAAAATCGCATACTTTGAAATGAATTTCTTCATCGTCGTTTATGTAATACAAGACATTATTGAAATTAATATCAGCGTGAAATATATCTCTAATGCCCATTGCGTAATCAGCTTTCAAAACGTCTACTGTGAAATTTTCAATCCATGTATGTGGAAACAACTCCCGTTTTAAAAGAAGATCTACTATGTCTCCTTCCAAAAGTTCCATTGTTATAGAACCCATCTGAGTATCGTGTGATATGTATTGTACAACCCATTTGCATCCTTTCAACTCAATTAAACATGCAACTTCTGTTTCAAAATCATCCTCGTGCGTTGACATATCATTGTAAACTTTGACAGCTACACCATTTTCAGCATACACTTTTGAAACGGACCCAGTCCCAATTTCCTCCTTCTCCATTTTTATAATTAAAAACACAAAATAAGTTTAATCTATTTTTTATACTATTAAGTGAAATTAAAAACCATCTCACATATTTCTTGAGGATGGAACCTCATATCAGAATTAGGAAAACGTTAGATGATATTGATAGACATGACCTTGATATTTTAATCGAAAGTATTAACGAAGTGCTTTCTGATAAAAGCAGAAAGGATAAATTTATATTAGCCCTTGAGGAAAAACACCACAAATACGTTCAAAACCAAATTCGATTCATATCTGTTAGAATTGAAACAGATTGCAATGATAATGATAAAATGGAAATTTTTAAGTCATTTGTATCTTATGAAACGTGTAGAATTTTGATGGTGGAGTCTAAATTCTATGCCTACAATTGCCATATGTTTGACCGATGTGAATCCCCGCTTAATGTTTTCATGCTATCATGGCAAAAACACGAACAACCCCTTAATAGAATCATCGGAGGATTAAAACCTGCACCAGATCCCCAAAAACCGAAGTATCATGTATATCTCACATATCCTGTTAATGACGGGTCTAAATCTTATCCTGCCAAAGTGTTATATTTCCATCCAGTAATTCGCATGATTTAATATTTAAAAAGTGGCCACTAAATAAAAATAATTCATAAAAGGCGATGATGAATATTCAAATAAAAATTTTAGTGGTCATATTAATCATCGTAGTAATATGTACTTGTTTGATATTGCACCACTACAATCATAAACATCACAATAATCATAGACACCATCATCATTGCGAAAAACGTAAAATAGCAAGGTATGTTGATAGAACATTGAATATCAATCTCCCAGAAATTACATTACCTGACGATAATTATTTGAATACGTTTGGGGTAACAATAGGACCAACCATGTTTCCTATGACATCTAATACATTGCAGGTCAATCCAAATTCATGGCGTGTTGTAAGTGCTAGATCTCTTAGTGCCCCCCAATCACAATCATTCCCAACTCCATACAATTTATTGCCATACAATGCAAACACATCTCCAAACTTTGCAGGCCCTGGAACATTCGATGGAATAAATCAGATCACACTTATCGGCGCTAACACTTATGCAGGGATAAATTTTCATTCGCGTCTTAATTTTGACATTCCAAATCAACAATACACTATCGAAAGTTTTACTACCCCGCCTAACGCATTAATAGCTCCATTAGAAGCCAGTCTCGCAATTCAATTTCAATATAATGCCACCGATATTAACGGGCTCGACATCAATGTAGGCTCTATAAATTGGTATGATGGTCCGACTTCAACTCCTCTTATTCCTCCAATGTTGAATGGTCGTTGTATGAATGGAAGTCTTGGTGAGATTGATTTTAGAAGATGGACGTCTGAGATTTTTCTGAATAGTATAGTTGCAAATGATCCAGTATGGACACCAAGTACAGATGGAAGAAATGTTGTTCAATCGGGTACTCAATCGGGTGGATTTGGTGTTCTTTATTCAGATTTTGACTTTGGTCATTGTCAAATTGCAGAAATACCTGTAAAAGCCACTCTAGGAACTGTACTTGATGACGATTTCATTGGTTTTGTTCTTGGATTCACACCCGGAGACGGAGATGGTACAAATCCCCAATCAGACTATTTACTCATCGATTGGAAGCAACTTGATGAAGGTAGTGCATTAATGGGACTTAACCTATGGAGAATTAATGGTACTCCTACATTTAACGAGATCTTTGATCAAAAAGATCCTCCTCTAGTGACAAATATAGCGCAAGGCATAACACTTGGAAATATCGGATGGGTTCTAGATCAACCTTATACGTTTCATATCGAATATAGCTCTAAGCATCTCAAGCTTTGGGTTGATGATGTTCTTCAATTTGATGAAGTTGGTGATTTCCCCGAAGGAAGATTAGGACTTTACAATTGTTCGCAGACCAGTGAATATGGGAATTTTTCAGGAGGATCAATTCCTATTGTAGGGAATGGATATGACTTATGTTGTTATGTTACAGACGGTGTTGTTCTTGGAAATAACCCTATTAACCCATCGTCAGTTGTTATTACCCGTGTAGAAGAACTGTCCGAGAATGTTATAAATGAGTTGAGCCTAATAGATTTCACTGGTTGGACGGCCGATCAATATCCTGATATCATCCTGAGTGATGCCTGGGTAATTTCGCCTGGTGGATATACAGCGACAGAAACTCGCGGGCTACCAGGTGCTACACCACACACAATATTGAGTGGATCCGATCTTGATCTTTGCGATTGGATCGTGCAAATAGACGCTAGTGCTCCTATTAATGACTTGTTTGGGTTTGTTATTGGATATAATCCTGGAGACGCATTCAATCCAAATGCCAACTTCATCGATTTTGGATGGGGGGATAAAACTTACTTTCGTCATGTCACAGGTGCTGTTCCAGGCCCGAATGTATCATCTATGGGTATGACTAATTTTGTAAGCGATGAGATACCATACATTAAACAACTCGGGACGGGTATCAATTTTGGTTCAACAATGTGGACTCCAGGAGTGACATACACGTTTCGTTTTGAGTATGTTGGGGAAGTGTTTCGAATGTTCATTGACAACGACTTAGAGTTCGAAATTCCATGGATATTTGTAAATGGTGCTAACGTGGGATTAAGTGCATTTTCTTGTCCAACCCCTTCTTGGACAAATGGATTCAAATGGACTAATGTCAGCTGTCCATGCATAGAGATGATACCAGACAGCGAGTGGGTCCCGGCGGATGGAAACGTAATCAGTACATCAATAGATGTATCAGGCGTTCTCACTGTCACTACAACCAATTTAGAGAAAGCAGTTCGTGTTGGAGTGACTATTGATGATACAGTAGGGCAAACTACAAACGAAGCATTGAATTATTTCGGCTTCAAGTGTACCCGCTATCTCAATTTTATCGAGACGTTAATTGTTTCTTCTCGTAATCCAAGTCCGACACTCACTTCGTTTACAAGTAATTCTGACAAACGATACGCTTTTGTCGCTACCGGCTTGATTCAGTTTAACTTTCCGGGGAATCCTCTAAGAAGATTGGATGCAAAGTTTACAACAAATACTTATCCTACAGGCTGGTTTGGACCCACATCCCCAAGCGGTCATCTACTAATAGACGGTGCTGCAACATGGCAAACTGAGAGTACAGTAAATCTGGATCATAGATATCTTGATGTAAGACAAGGAACTGGTGCACAGTTTGGTTTAAATCAAACTGACAGCGACTACATTGATAATGCCGGTAGTTATACCGTTGATGTTTATGAGATATGTTAGTTGCAAAATTTGCCCGATAGTGTACGTGGATTTAATGAACATCGATAACTTTTACTTATGGTGAATATAGTAAAGATCGTATTGCTTGGGAGTTAGGCGAAGAAATCGATAATTAAAACTACAACTTTAAAAAGCGAAGAGGTCGAAATGAAAATCGGATTCATATTTTTGATTATTTTTATCATTATCGTAGTACTTGTAATCGCATTTTTACTGATATGGTTTTTGATTATCAAACCGATTAGGGATAGAATAGCCGCCGAAGTCTCTGCCTCCGCACAGAATATAACTGATAGTATAACTCCTGAACCATCAGACCCAGCTACACCACCTGATCCATCGACACCTCCCCCAGAATGTTTATTAGATGTGGATTGTCCTAATTTCCCAACCGATATTTGTGTAGATCAAACATGCATTCCCGATGGATGTACTACAAATGCGGATTGCCCGTCAGATAGATCTTGTAACACGGGCAATGGCCAATGTATTTGTCAAGTACCAGCGATTAGTAGTGCAACAGTTACAACAGAAAACTGGCCTGGTAATGCAGAATTCAGTCTCAGCGGTACAAATGCAACTAACATCAATATCACAAGTTATAATTGGGAAATTTATGGTTTTGATATTGGAGGGGAAAATATTCAAAGTAGCGGCTCATCCGGGACGAATAATATCTTAAGTAAAACTGGCGACAACACATTTGAAATCGATTGGTCATTAGCAAATGGAGATAGTTGTACTAATCTAAACGATGGATTTGTTTTTGGTTGTCATGAATTCATCACTGACAATGGGTGTGATTTTGGTACTGATTACGGAGTTAACATTCGTTTGCTGAATGTTCAAATTGAGAATTTCTGTGGCGTAGCAGCACTAGATACATACGATATAGAAATGACTGGTATGTGCGGAGATCCTCTTCCCGGAGCACCATTTAATGCAGACGATGGTGTCCCTACTGCAACTGTAGTAATTACACCATAATTAAGCTGTAAAACTGAATTAAAAATGTTTTTAAAAAGAATATACCAAAAAATGGAGAACGAACAACCAGATATAATAAATGTTGACCCTCTACGTTATTACGAGATTCTTTATGATGTGGATGGCAATCATAAATACAAATCATGGACTCGTGGTGAGTCAATAGGGAAAGGTGTACACCGGGTCTACAAATTTACTCTTCCCGATGATGAAACTATTTATGCCGGTAAAATTGTCGAAAAATTTGGAGAAATGAACAATGACCGTAGAAGTCGTCTGCGTAGTGAAATTAGAATTCACAGAAATATGAACCATAAGCATATTGTCAAATATGTTACTTCTTTTCAACATGAAAGAGATTACGTCATTATAATGGACTATTGCGAGAACACCAGTATGGATAAATTGTTGAAAACTCGAAAACAATTGACGCACAAGGAAACCCGATACTACATAAAACAAATTGTCGAAGCAGTTCAATATCTTCACGGAAAAAATATCATTCATCGCGATTTGAAGCCCGGAAATATCTTTTTAGATGACAACCTACATGTCAAAGTGGGCGATTTTGGAATGTCAGCCCAACTGTCTTATACTGGAGAGCGACTAACCACCATATGTGGAACGCCCAATTACATTGCACCCGAAGTGTTAGAAGCAGATTCTTATAATGGTTGTGGGTATTCGTTTGAAGTTGATATCTGGTCCATTGGTGTGATAATTTATTCAATGTTGATAGGTCGTGCACCTTTTGAAACTTCTGATACCAAAACCACTTACCGGCGTATTAGAGATTCTATATATTATTTCCCGGAGCGTGTCAAAATCTCCGAAGACGCAAAAAATCTTATTCGAAGCTGCTTAAAGAAAGAGGCATCTGACAGAATTAAATTGGATGATATTTTGAAGCACCCATTCTTCACTGAACATTATACACCTGAATCTTTACCTATTTCCTCGCTGGTAATGAAGCCTATGTTTAATCATTCAACGCAGATCGAGGAAAAAATAATTTACTACGATTTACCAAGTGTTGATGATTTGCCCTACGAAGCTCTAGAGAACGACCAAGCAATAGACTAAAAAAAAGTTTTTTAAGTTATTTTTATTCAAAAAGAAAAATTGATACCGTAAACAATTAAAATGTCTGACGAGATATACAATGAAAGCCCCAAGCCATCCTACAATGAAATCCCAAAACCTGATTTCAACGCAGGATTTGAAGGATATTTCGGGTTTCCCAATACGCCTCCTACGCCTAATGCCCCCAAGAAAAGAAATCACCAAGGATGGGGTGTGCCTCGAGGAGAAATGGTAGCGTTTTGTCCCATCTGCACTAAAGACCACTCCATCAGAAAAGACAAACCGTACCGAGAAGGAGGTTTTGGTGGAACAACTCAAGTCTGCGACGGATGCACTGCCCCCGAAAAGGTTGAAGAAATGCATAAGAAAATTCAACGCCTCATTAATGAAAGAGATGAACTTCTTCGCCTCTTGGGTAAGAAAGAGGTTCGAATCTCGGAACTCGAATCGGTTTCACCAAAGCCTTTCTTTTCATTTGGCTCCAACCAATAAACGTATTAAAAAGCATTTCATGTTCTAATTAAAATCTTTATACGTTCCATTAAAAATCCAATGAAAACGGCAATCTGCAACGAGAAAGAATGTCTTCTACAAACAATGCTACCCAAAGACGTTTTGATCTATATAATGAAATACTTAGATATTAATTCGATACTGTCTCTCAAATCAACAAATAAATATTTTTACATGAAGCTCCTCAAATACAGAATAGAACCATTTATTACAAAAGCCATCGTGTCAAAGATAAATTCAATGAATGAGCAATCAGTTAAAATAACATCATTGGCGGTACCCATGAATTGTAGAAATTGCAATGTTAAAATTCTTAAGTTAAATCACCGTTTAGCTACATTAATAACAAAGACCCCTAAAAGCCTCAACCTTCTCCCAGAACATAGTACAGATATTAAAATTGATAATGAGTTTAGAGGGTGTATAGTATGCATCAAGCCAACAGACCAATATTGTGTAGATTGTGATAATTTAAGATCAGATCCTCTTTATTGTCTCGATTGTACAGGATGTACGATATGTAAAATTGAAAATAAGGGACGGGTGCCAAAAGTAAACATGGACGGGCCCGATTGTTCTTCGTGCTCTGCAAATATTTGCAAGATGCATCTTGATCAAGGAAACGGATGGTATTATTGTGAGGAGTGCGATTTCTACTCTTGCGGTAAGTGCATTATTAATGATTGGGGAGGATACGAGTGCCCTATATGTACCTCTCTAATAAAGAACAGAAACATTTAAAGAAATGTTTTCTTTATTAAAAAAATATGGACATCCAAGAACTCAAAGAATTAAATTCTAAGTGTAGATCGTTGATAAATAAAATCAACAAAGACTTACTCTATTATGAATTATGTAAAGATTTTCTGAAATTAATGGATCTACCTGAAGGAATGTTAGAAGAGGTTATGTCAGAGGTCGACGATAAGGATTTATCGGAGGTGAAAGATTTTTTAACGTCCAATATTAAAAGTGCATTATCCAAAGATATTGGTAATTTTATCTCAGGTCGAAATAAAGACCCCTATACTCTCCGATTTTTAATAGTATTGAAAAAGAAAGTTGAATAACATGTATGTTATATGTAAAAAAGATTTTTATAATAATAGGCATAAAAAATAAAAGAACTCAAAAGACAATGAATATATTTGTTGATGACGTTACCCTCACCGACTGCGCCTATAATCATCTAGAAACATTTCTAGAGAAAACGGATGCTACCGGCAAGAGCAATTGGGAACATCTTTATGGGCGCAATATTGACTTTGTAGATTTTCGAGCGGGCATTGAATGCTTTATCGATCTAACGGCGTCAGACGCTGCAAAATCAAAACTCATCCGCATCATTCTCCAAAAAATGATAGATTCGCGGACTAAAGCAACTAACATTGCTGACCGGAAAATGGGAAGTCTCGAAATTAGCTCTCTTCTTGAGAATTACCTGAAGTTGAAATCTGTTTGGCGTCGGTATGTCTGGAATGAACTATTCGGTGACGATCAGTCCGATACCGAAGACGCATTCATCGTCAAGTTTTTCGCATCGGTCAAAGAGCCCGAATACTTTGCTCGAGCCGAAATTATCATTGCCAAGGCCCATAATTTGAGCCAGTACCTATAAGACTTTTAAAAAGTGTTATGCAGCATGTGTTTCCAGGGTAAGTGTTAACTCTGTCGGGATCTTCGGATTTCAAAGTAAATATGGAGGACGAGTGTTAGGATCCATTTTTAATGGTGATGGTGTCAATGTAACTGAAATTATGATTGCAAAAGGGATGGTGCGATATTACAATGGAGAAAAGAAACCCGATTGGACTGATGAAGAGTTGGATGCTATTTCACAAACAAAGTGGGATTGATTTTTTAAAAAACTGTATATTTACCTGAGATCGCCATATTCGGGACAGTATTGATGGAATGCTTCTTTCTGGTTTTCGGGGAAGTTGTACGCTGGTTTGGTGCGCCCCAAAGGCTGGTCGGTTAAAATAATTCTGGATTGCAAATCGGTCTTTATCTGAATCAGTGGGTAATTTTCCAACCCCTAATCGACCGTTATGACCGCCTAATTTGAAACATCTAGCAAAAAAGCCGTCTTCGCCATATTTTCTAAGATTCTCTAATTTACCATCCTCATAATCTAAGACACATTGTGTCGATTTTTCTGTATCTCTTACGGATAATCCCCCATTACCACCATATAATTTAAAATCCCATGGTGTTCTTGCCCCAATGAAATCAAATTTCTCAAACTCGTCTAGGGTGAAATGTGAATTGCCGCATAACATGCTATCGGTCTGAAAAATAAGAAGTTTCTTGGTGGTAATATGTTTCCAAAAGTCCATGCTCTTGGCAAAATTGTTATAATCAATGGCTAAAAAATTGTCTTTATCCAATTCAACTAATCTTAGATTCTTCAACGATCACTTACCACCATCAAGTTTGATAGCGTCCAAAACAAATTCTGTACGACCTTTCCCGTAGAAAAGAATAATTTCAATGTCATCATCTAATTTTTCTCTGAATTTGTGGAGAACATATTTTAGGTCTTCATGCGCCCTTGGTTCTATAATAGCTGCACTCCATTTGGATGATAATGGCTCATCGCGCGTTTTAGTTCTAGCCAATAATACAATGATGATTAGAACTAAAATAGCCAAACCCACAAATGCGATTGTTCCAAGATTCATCTATACCCAATTCTTTTGTTAAATATTTTTAAATTAAGAAAAAGTAATGATGAATGCGAATCGAGAGAAAATAATTCTAATCGTGTTGGTAATCCTAATCGTGATTTTCTTGATAGTTGTTTTTACTAGATTCGAAGACATAAATGAAAGTGCAGAATTGATAGCGTTTGAAAATCCAAACAGAAATATAAATGGTAATCGTCGTTACCAGTGGGAGAAGAAAGACATATATCCAAGTTTAATTTGGATTGATAAAGATATAATATGTAATTCTGATATGATATTTGAATCATTGAGTGGTGATATCATATTTAAGGGTGATGGAAAATATCTTTATTCGTGCGAGGGTGATATAAATAATATTCCAAATAGACATATGCTGAATGGAATTGTAGGTGAGACTTACACTATATGGGACGATAATATGTTAACAAAACAAGACCCATACAATTCTGATTCGATAGTAGAAATTGGAATCAGTGATTTGATTGATACTGATGGTGAAATTACAATTGGTTTAGATGGTCGAATTTATTGTATTAAAGTATTTGACGATGTAATTTTTGCAAATTATGGTCCATCATCGCTGTATGAAATCAGCAAAGAAGATGGTTCTGCCATCTTATTGCGTACATTGGATGAATTCACAGGGAAATATCCAGCGGCTATGTGTACGGGTCCCGATGGTTTATTATATCTAGTAGTGGTAAATTTGCAAGTGATAGGGGGTATAGGATATTCGGACTGGCCCTCTAATGTCTTTAGTATTGATCCAATTACATTCGAGGTAATCGACTTAGGGATAATAAGTGGTAATTTTGGGTGGCCTGAGAGAGATATGATCATTTACGATGGTTATATTTACGTATCGGGCTATAATGTACCAAGTTATAGTTCAGTTATTGGAAGATTTCCTGTTACTCGACCGGGCATGTATGAGGAAATAATTGCATATCCTGGTGGTTATGGCATTCCTAAAATTTATGGGTTAAGTATTGTAAACGACGTAATAATAGCCGCGTTGGACGATACTATGTTTGAACTTGATCCAATTACAGGAAATCCAATTGGACCTGTAACAACATTTTCTAGATCTGGGTTGAAAATATTTGGCATGACCTCCATCGAATCTATTGCTAGTATAGGCGCATACAAAATAACAGTAAACGAATTTGATTCAAAATTCTTTCCTTCAACTTACACTACTGAAGAAGCGGTTAATATTATCAACAACGATCCTAAAGTAGATTTCAAATATATGTTTTTGCCCGCAGGCGCAAGTTTTACGATTGAATCATTACCTAATTCGGAAAATAAACATCAATTGACCTTAAATAGTCCTTATATACATGTAAACAAATAAAATTGGATGATTGATTTAAAAAACTCCCAATGAGTGTTGATTTTTGCGAATATGAGTTATGTATTGTGTTAAAATTTAGGTTTGTGCGGTACGGAATTTAAAAATAAATTAATAAATCACTTTTTGGTCGAGTTCACGTTGGACCCATTTTAGCGCGTATATTTGGTTCCCGGAAAATTCCTCAAAAAATCCTACAACTCCAATCTTCCTCCGCGAAAAATAATCCACAAAAAATCCCAAAATCTCATCTTACGAAATCAACAGCCTACCCCACTGAAAAATAACATTTCAAATTAAAAATTACTCAAATCAACAAAACCACCATAATGTCCGACGATGAAGAATGTTCCATCTGTGAAAATGAAATACAACGAAACGGTGACGACATTATTAATTTAGAAGAATGGGTTGAATGTGATGTCGAATGTTCAATTTGTCATCGTTACGGCTGTTATGCGTGTTTATTGGTTTGCTATTTCTGTTACAGTAAAAACGGTCAAGAAAATAATCCAACAATTTGTACTGATTGCAATGGTCTCGATTTTGTAGATGGTGAAATTTACATGGAGAAAGAATGCGAATATCACGTATGGTATGCGTGTAAGAAACATAGGGATAAGTCATGCCTAGAATGTAAACACAATAGCAATCTTGATCTCCGTAACACGTAAAAAGTCTTTTTGATGATTCTTATTTTGGATTATTAAAAAGACCCCAATCATGGACAAACAAACTTTGATGCGCGCAGAAAACCTAAACATAACTTTTGATTTGGATGCCTATCCTATTTCGAATTGGAAATATTTAATTGCTGAATCCATGATGGATTGTAATAGTGATGTCTTGAAGATCAAACAATTCATGATGACATACGACCCTTTGAATATCAAAATATTTTACGACATCGTGATGGCATTTCGTAAACAGATACATGCTAGTGATCGTCCTCATTTAATACCAGAAATTCGTTTGAGGGTGTCAATCAAAGTTCCTGAAAGCGATGGAGTAAATACTTTATTGAAAAATATATTGGCAACCACCGAACTAACAGGATTCAATGTCGTTAATCAGCAACATGAATCTGAATTGGATAGAGGCTTATTATTACGATTAGGAATAACTATGGTAATTGAACTTTCTGAATTTGAATATCCTAAAGGACAAGCCGAGACAATGAGATATCTTCGCATTCTCCTTGATAGAAAAATAATATCGTGCTTCGAGATCAAATCCCCGACTATGGAGCAACTCAAATTATGGGATGAATTTAATGGAGTTTTAAAGAGCGTCCACGTTAATATGGATGATTTAGTTGATGAAGAGTACTTCAAATTTATTCAAAATCGCAAAACCAGGACTGAAACCGTGTTACACGTAGGCCAAACACCATGTGTAGCTAAAGAATTTCCGAGCTACTTGCATAATCTAATATGGAAATGGCATCTAGATCGTCGTATTGATTCAATGGTGGTTGAAGACCATGTCTTATTATGGAATGTTAATCATCCTGATGACCTTAAAGATTGGAGTCAATTGTATTCGGAGATAGATGATCCATCGCTCGGTGATTTAGGCAAAGATAAAATGTCACTCAGCAATACCATGACATTATTGAATTATTATTGTCGTCAATCTTATTACGCATCAAATTAAAAAGTGATAACGAATATAAATTAAATCATATAATAAAAATCAATTATGTCTTGGAGTGAATATCCGGGTACCAGAACAGGTAATTATGATCCTGAAATAGTTAAAGTGGAAACATTGAATCATCCTAATATTTTATGCGACGATTGCAAAATATTGGTTGCTTACTTCAAGGGCAATCCATTCCCAACAAAATATTCACAGGAATGTAATAAGCATCGCACCGGCCATTCTAACTTTTCCAAATGATAATAATGTTGATTTCTGGTTAAAAAGTCTTTGATTTCGTAAGAGAAATTTGGATGAAAATGTTGGATTATTTTTTGAGGATTTCGTTGGAGGTAGTCGGATTTTTGTAAAATTCTGTGGGAACCAAATATACGCGGGAAATTGGATCTAACGCGAACATGACCAAAAATGTCCTAACGAATTATTTTTAAATGTGATTTCGTTTCGTATCTGGGAATCATCGCTGTAACTGTTCGTTTTATGAGTTTTTTCTTGGCGCCGTGGACGTTTGCTTTGCTCACTGTCGCCAACGATGATTAGTCAATGATAAAAAGTATTGTCATATTTACATTCTCCAGCCATCGTGAACTATCAAATTAAATTCCAACTTCTCGCACCGCTGATAACGAGCGAGACTTTTTAATATGATTGGCGGTAGTGAGCGAAGCGAACGTCCACGCCGCCAACAAAAACCACATTGCTAAATGGTGTGGAGCTTGAATATGGATTTGCGTCCGTGAGGAAATTTGCCACCATAACTAAGATTAAGAATTCGAGCACCTTTGGGATTAACAATGTCATCTACGTTTAGAAACCCTGGTCGATTGGTTTTCTCATCATGCATGTATTCATAAATGGAACCAGACTTACCTTGAGCCAGCACGCTAGGTTTTAAGTCGACGTTAATAGTATATGTAAAGAGTTTGATGATTGGTTCTAATTGTTTAGAAAGGCTGTTAACACTATATTTACCTATCCTATTACTAGCATGGCTTTGGGTAAATCTAGTTATGTGACCTTGATTATCGGGGTCAAGTCTAGTTACTATTTGAATATGACCATTTTCTGTCAAAACGATCAACTCTGTATCTTTCAAAATAAAATCCATCGCTCTCTCACCATTCAATAGATTGAAATATGATTCAGGGAGGCGATGTTCTATTCCTATTTGCCCATCCATATTAATGTAAATGCCAAGATCATATTTTAATCCCCGGATATCTGCAAATGGTTCTATTCGCATACGACCATATTCGTTTACCTTCCACATTTGTCCATCGGTAGAGCATGCAATAATACCGGTAAATTTATTTATTATCCTATTCGATTCTGAAATACTGGTCACGCCCGTAAGAATTCTACGGGTTTCATTGGAGTCATTGTCCATAGTAGTATAATGGTACAAATCCCCATTGACATCTAAAAATGTTACCATAATATAGTAATTATTGACCGACCAAATTAAATCTTTGATTGGTGGTCCGGTATGATTAGCAGTAATAATTTTGTATTTACCGTCATCTTCAGCCGTACCACGGGTACCAAACGGAATTTTAAAATCGTCTAACTCCGCATCATTTATGATTACAAATTTGATATGATGTGGAATTTGATACATTAACATATCTTGGTATTCATGGAATCTTCGACTATCCAAGACATAAAAAAACATGCGTGATGGTGAGCCAAATAGATTTTTCATGAATGCGCTGAGGATCGGAGCATTTAGATTTTCCAGTTCTGATACTATTATACGGCCATCTTTGTACATATCATGGTAATCTTCTGGGGAGAGTTCCCATTTCCATGGTTTACGTTCAAGCCAAGCCAATTCAATTTTAGCATAAACCATATCTTGATAATATCTGGCGGGATCCGGTCCATTGTATGTAAACCCAAGTTCATTCTTAATAGCCATTCGATAAAGTAATCCGTCAGAACGTTTACATCTAGTTTTCATTAGATTACTAGAATTACATAATGCAACTAGATCACGACCGGTAACTTGACCAGTACTGACCATATTTTGAAAAGCATCATTTCCCATATCGTCCAAATAATTAATTCTAAATGTGTTGGCCATATCATCACTGATAACAACTGCTTCAATGTAGATGATTCTGTATTTTCCGGCTGCAATTCCAGTGATTGAATTAGATTCTGTGGTTGGTAGAATAACAATTTCAGAAACAGGGATCACAGCGGTCGGATCTCCAAATAGAGATAATTGGGTTGCAGCCGGGTTAATATCAATTTCAAGTCCACCACGACTAACATTTTTGCCTGGTTGAAATTTGTCGAATGCTAGCCAGTTGATATACCGAGCTAGATGTGGGGATGATTGAATGCTTTCATATGAAGCGCCAATCTCCCTTTCGAGATCTTTCTTCAACTTGTTTGATGGTAGTAAGAGAGTTACTCCGCTCTCAATTTCATGATTTTTAATCAAATCTGATTCTGCCATCTTTCTTTTAGCGTGCCAACTTTTTTGAAGTTTTGTTTCCTCTCCTTGGACGTTCGCTTCGCTCACTGGCTCGGTGATTTTAAAAAGACTCATTTATTGAGGTTGCGGTTTACAATTTGAAGAGGAGATACAGATTTTGCCCGTGAAACCAACTTAATCAAATGAAGGAATGATAATCAATGATTTAAGCTGGCTGGGCAATGTAAATCCTAAAACAATAAATGAGTCTTTTTAACATCACCGAGCCAGTGAGCGAAGCGAACGTCCAAGGAGAGGAAACAAAACGCGAACGTCCAAGGCGAGGCAAAAAACAGTCGACTTAATCGAAACGGGTGGCCATGGCGATGAGGGCGTCGAGCAATCCTGTCTCATTATACGGATATTCTTTTGCCATTATATTATCTTTGTTAAATATAGACAAGAATTTAATAGCATATTCAATTTGCGATTCAGATAATTCAAGATAACCGTTATCTGAATCATAATTACCGTCAGAATCGTAATCATCATACTTATGGGATTCGATAATTACTGAAATAGTATCATTATACGATTGAACAATTTGGTCAAATGGTAAATTAATGTTGATAAGTTTTGATAAAGCCAGTCTGTGCTCATGAAATCCATCATATAAGGTCTCAGGTCTTTCCAATTTATCCTCGTAGATTAAATATACATGCTGCTCGATGAATTTCATCCACTATGACTTTTTAGTGTTTTCTTTTTCAAAATCAAACAAAACGTAAAAAGACTTTTTAAAGTGTATCAACACCCCAAAAACTACTGGCCTTCGTCAAGCTCGCCGGCTTCGCGTTGGGCATCCAACTCTTCTTTGCCTTCGCGAAAATCACGATACTTCTCAACTTCATCCAACATGATGGGGATGAAATCAGAACCCAAATCGCTACCAGCCCCTCCCAAGAACAGTTTGAAACTCTCAGCATCCATGTTAGGCAAAACCATCTCTCTCCACACTTGCTCAAAGAATTTATTCTTCATACTAAGGTACTTAGAGTACAGGGCTTCGATCTTTTTCTGTTCGTCGACGCTTTTGATTTGTGACACCCTAGTCATGCTCATGAAGGCCTCTTCTGGCTCCACGACAAATTTACATTTGGTCTTGCGGTGACTATTGCCCGTAAAGCGTGACATCTCGCAGACCAGAAATGTCTGCATGAAATCCAAATCTTCGCCATTCTCAGCAAATTCACTTAAGCGGCTAGTATTAGAATCCATATCGATGCTTGTGCGAGGATAAATTTTGATTTCTTTTTAAATTTTTTTAAAAAATATTTTTTTAATTGGACTACCAAGTAATGCAAACGTCCAAGGCCCGGCGACAAAGAAATGCCATTAAAGTTTGATGGCATCGTCATATATTTTCTCGTAAGATGCTTGTTTCTTCTTGTCGCTGCGGATACAACAAAAATATATGAAATATCCTAATGAGGACATAATCAGAACAAAAATACTGATGATTAATAAAACAGTAGTTTGATGCAATTGGAATATAAGATGGCCATCTTTAGAAATGTAACATTGTGTTTCTTGGCCGATTGAAAAATGATGGCTCATATAATTTGTGACAGTTTGTTTATCGTATCCATCTATAACAGTGGTCCAAATCTCTCTACCGGCGGGAATCTTAAATTCAACACGACCATAGTATTGGGATTTAGAACACTTACCAGCGACGCAAACACCACGCACTTCCTGTATCTCTTTTGTGGTTACAATACATTCTGTTGGAGTGTAAGCATTATTAAGAATTGTTAATCGCATAAATCCTGCAAGTATCATTATCAATCCTACACAGAATATTACCGTAGATAAAATAAATATCGTGCAAGTACAACATTTCATCTTGAAATACCTCTTTTATACATCATAATTCAATCTTTAAATTCTCTTCTTTCGCCAGAAAATATTTTGTGTTCTAAAATATCAAGATGGAGATGACTATAGATATTTTTATGTTGATCGTGGCCTTAGTCGTTGTTGTAATTTTGTTCATAACGTCTCTCACCATAACAATTAAAACTGTAAGAGTAGAACATAGACATTCTTTACCATCCGAGTCAAAGGTATATAAATTTGTTACCCCTGCGCAGAATACTTCGGTTAGTCCAATTCAAAATAGTCCTGTTGTTTGCTCAATAGAATCGGCGTCAAATCCACCTGCTTTTGAAGCAATTCCTGTTGATGTATATGGTATTCCTGGGCCCGGTGGAGTAGGATTAACTCCAGCAAATCCGCCTAATAATCTTACATTAGGATGGTCCTCAAATCTTGAAGTACCAAGACATGTTTGGTCACTTCCCGTATGTACAAATGCTGTTAATAGAGGTGGAGGACCAGACAATCTTCAGGTTACTGCTGCAGGAGAAGTGAATTTTGATATGGTATCGGTTACTAATGCTAATCCTCTTGGAGGATACATTATGACATCAGAACACAGTGGTATGGATCATACTTTACCGATGAGTCGGGTTCCATATACTACTGCTCTTTCTCAAAGCGAAGTTGATAATGGTGATACTTTCTCATTTTTCCCATCATTCCCTCAACTCAATTCAATTCCTCATAATTTAGAAATTTACTCCATCTCAGAATGGTTTGATCTTAATGCCCAATGTTCAATTAATAATGATATCGCAACTATCACATGGGATACATTTCAAGTACCAGAAGCATGCACCGAAGATTGGGAAATTGTTGTTTCTATCAGAGATGAAACTCAGATGTGTAGTGGTCTTGGCTCTGGGGACACAATCACATTCGCTCTAAATGATGGACTATTGTCAACGGATTTAGTTACAACAACAACGGATATTCAACTTACAAGTGGAGCACCCTCGCCTGCCCATAATATTTTGCAATGTTCAGTTTATGCTTACGCATTATCATCCAAAAGTGTTGTGACAACAATTCCTATATCTAGCCCACCAGCAGAATAATCGTTAAGTTGAATTAAAAAGTCAAAAATATTCATCGGACAAAGAAAACATAGTCAATTTTCTAACAGCTATGGAAAATTTTATTGTAACTGAATCCCCCTTTTTAAGGGAAGTTGAGCTCGCAAAAGGAATTACCATTTTCTTCCCCATCGTGGATGCAACCATTGCACTGGGAGAGATTCTGGACCTTTCGTTGGAGGAAATGCAATCCGACCCAAAATTATGGGGAGAAATTCTTTCGGCGGCCATTGTCCCTATCACACGATCCGAACTTCTGGCATCACTTGATCGATCTGAGCTTGTCAAATCTAATACTCTAGATGGACAAGAAATTATCATCGGGCGGCAAATCATTATCGACAAGAACGACGACGAAATCCAAATTGTAACATCTCAAGAAATTAACGGTGTATATTACGTGGCCATTTCAAACCCACTTATCCCCAAATTGGTCGCTCCGCAATCTCAATCACCTATTAACCCAGAACAAGCATTGTCACCGTATCGACCATTCAGAGATGATGTAACTAGGGATGTTTTTGGAGCTTTGGTGTTGAATGGTGGAATGAGCCATGAGGATATCATGAATACTTGCGCTGGAGTCGGAAATAAGAAAATTGCTGGATGGTGCAATGAATCTCTTTTTCAGAATTTATTACTGCAAAATAATATCCCACGTATCGAGGGTACAACAGCTAGACAGAGTTACATCCGCCATTATTCTCCCAAACTCAATATTAAAATCCGGGGTACTTATGACAACCTAGATGAACTGCTAGTTCCTGATCTCAATGTCATAAAACAATCTCTACCGCCGGTTAGACATGCACAATTTAATGATTCGGGGGAAGAAATTGTTCGTCTAGAAGATGGTAGATTCATAATGATTTGGCAAATACGTCATGGAATAACGGCACTCTATAATCCGGCGACTGAAGAAGAATTTCCTGGTCTGAATAATCCAGAATTGCTTGCCGATGACAACTTCAAATACAGTAAGCAAATGGTTGTCTACTCTGATAGAAAACATGGTGAGCGTTCATATGGACACCAAAAGTCGACTATTTTGTTAGTATTGGCGGATGGTTCATTATTACAGTATAAAACGGGTCTTGAGACTGAAGGATGGACACGTATTGATCTTGGACAACCTATTCAAAAGATCCTTACCGGCCGATATGTCAAATTCACTAAAGGATCTTCTCGATTGGATGATAAACCAGGAATCAGAAATGCAGGGAGTACAAAACAAGAGAACCAAGTACTTGTTTTGTTGAATAATGGGGACATGATGCTTGACACCAGAGTTGGTAATGGATACGAGAAAGTAGGAGAAAACATAAGTAATATTTTTAGATCCACCGAAGATAAGCTGGTTTATATTAAACAGGGAAAACTATTCAGCTCTACGCTTAGTTGCAAGAGAAAGATTCCTGAATGGAATACCGTCCAAGAATTTGGAGATGAATATGGCGAGATTGTTTATGGAATTAAGAGATATTCTTTAATTGGAGCAATCAAATCGGATGGTTCTGCTGTCGTTATATACAAATCTCCATGGTCTGTACCCGATACACCGGACGTCGTAAAACCTCTTAGCGGTAAATACCGTGAAGTTCATTTTGTGAATAACCATGTAATTTTCATCACGGCTGATGGGCGTGGTATTGTTGTAGTATTAACACACCGTAGAAATGCTGAGCCGATATATCAAATGGCTCCTGATGGAATCGCCATTATGGAGGGGAGCTTCTCCAGTAATGGAATTATCCTGAGTTACCTCTACAAACATTTTTAAGGTCGGGGTTTTGTTGGCGACGTGGACGGGGTGTTGCCGAGCCTTGGACGTTCGCTTCGCTCACTGGCTCGGTGATGTTAGGGGATTTTTAAAAAGTCTCGTTTATTGTTGCCCGGCTTACAATTTGAAGCCATTTCTTACCAAAGTGAACATTTCCTTATTTGTTGTGATTTGGTTTAACAGGCACGATTTGTAATTGTGACGGTGCCAAGTTGTCAAAAAATCACGAAAAGTTGGGATTTATTTTTGTTACAGATTATGCCTGTTAAACCAATGTAATCAAACGAAGAAATGATAATCGACGGTTTATGATGGCTGGACAATGTAAATCGAACAAGACTCCCCAAAGCTAAACAAAATCAAGCGAAATTCAAATCAAGATAGATTTCTTATCTTGACAAACAAATCTCGACTACGAAATCGTCGACAAACGGTCACCCCCTCAACCGCCTTTTCACATC
>TARA_R110002072_G_scaffold20688_4_pt1 | contig 45116 bp, 40 predicted proteins | sample TARA_R110002072 | Tara Oceans TARA_R110002072 (sample SAMEA4397118) | marine metagenome | biome: Polar Biome; feature: [SRF] surface water layer (ENVO:00010504); material: water (ENVO:00002006), including particulate matter (ENVO:01000060) such as... | depth 5 m
AACAGCAATTCCAGCGCTAATCAATTTATGATCTCCATCATTTAAGTCAAAAAGATCACCAGTATATACCCATAAATTATTCAAAGAATCTTGAACTTTACTCTTGCTTTCCTCCGTACCATCACCTAATCGAATTACCCATTCTGAGGAATGACGCAGATGATACGTAACTTCTTTCAAGGATTTCTCGGCAAAAGCAGATAAAGTAGAATCTTTGCTCTCTTTCAATTTTGTGTAAAAGTGGTAATTAAAGGCATCAACTAATAGTCCTCTTACAATAGTATCACCAAAATGGCCATTAGGTCTTTCTGCCAATAAAGCATTATAAAACGAGCGTTCATTTCTTCCAAAAGCCACTGTATCTTCAGTTTCCCCATTTCCTTTTAGATCAGCAATGTACGAATAAAGCATTCTAGACTGACCGAATAAGTCCAATGAGATATTCGTCAGAGCGATGTCTTCTTCTAAAATTGGTCCTTTACTACACCATTCAGCCAACCGTTGACCAAGAACTAAACTTGTATCTCCAATCCGAAGGCAGTAGTTGATTAAAGCGTCTTTATTTTCCATAATTGATTAAATGTTTTTTGCACCTTCAGGCATTACGTAATGCGTTGCATGTCTGTAGATTTTATCATTTGACGGTTCAAAAAATGATCCATCCTCTTCAGGTACAGACGCAACAATGTCTTCATGTTTTGCCACCCAAATACATGTTCCTTCTTGTCTCCGTGTGTACATATCCCTGGCATTCTGTAAAGCCATCTCTTTACCCATTGCATGAACATTACCAACGTGTTTGTGCGCCAAACCAGGTTTACTTTGTATAAAAACCTCCCAAATATCTCCTTGATTATCCATTGTCTTATTTTTTAATTGTTCTTTTTTGCATAAGCATTTGCCGCTTCTCTCACCCAAGCACCCTCTTCATGCGCTTTGATATGATGTTCTATACGTTGATCGTTGCATGGTCCATTTCCATTAACCACATTCCAAAATTCATCCCAATCCATTTTTCCAAAATCATAACCCTCCTTTTCTTCATTCCACTTTAAATCTGAATCAGGAATAGTGAGTCCTATAATCTCTGCTTGCTGAACTGTTTTATCTATAAACCGTTGTCTCAACTCATCATTTGACTCTACTTTTATCCCCCATTTCATTGCATCACCGCTCCTTGCTGAATCTGCATCGTGTGGTCCAAACATCATAATAGATGGCCACCAGAATCGATTCAATGCATCTTGTGCCATTTCTTTTTGTTCAGCTGTTCCGAATGCCATTTGAGACATGATTTCATAACCTTGACGCTGATGAAAACTTTCTTCTTTGCAGATTCTAACCATAGCTCTTGAATAGGGTCCGTAAGATGTCTTTTGTAAAGAAACTTGATTCACAATAGCCGCACCATCAACCAACCAACCAACAGCCCCCATATCGGCCCACGTTAATGTTGGGTAGTTAAATATACTCGAATACTTCGCTTTTCTGGTTTGAAGTTCGTTTATGTATTCATCTCTACTTTTACCTAATGTTTCCGCCGCAGAATATAAATATTGACCGTGACCAGCTTCGTCCTGAATTTTCGCCAACAAAATAACTTTAGCTCTAAGACTTGGTGCACGCGTAATCCAGTTTCCTTCTGGTTGCATTCCAATTACCTCAGAATGTGCATGTTGAGACATTTGACGTTGCAAATGTTTGCGATATCCATCTGGCATCCAATCCTTAGGTTCAATTTTTACATTGTTATTTATTTTTTCTATAAATTTATCTAAATCTGACATCTAATTGAAGTGTTTTGTTTATCGGAACGCAAGATACTATATTTTAACTAAATAAATACTGACAATTGTCATCTTTAACCATGGGAGATTGAAGAATGACGCAAATACTTAAAAAAAACGAAATTGACGAATCGATGTAGAATGACTCAATTTTCCAACTTTCAAATCCTAAACTAGGTGTCAATAACTCAATAAAAGTGTTAATTTTGTCCTCTGATTATAAACTTATTTAGCACATGGATTTTCATAGTCTTCCAATCAAAGATATACAGCGAGAAACAAATGATTCCGTTTCAATTACATTTGATATACCCGCAGAGTATAAAAAGAATTTCCTTTTTGAAGCAGGTCAATACCTGACTTTAGAAACTGAGATTGATGGTGAAAAAGTGAGAAGAGCTTATTCCATTTGGAAAGCCCCTTTTGAAAACGAAGTTTCAGTTCTAGTCAAACAAATTGATGGTGGTAAATTCTCAACTTATGCTAACAACGAGTTATCAATCGGAGCGAGAATAAATGTTGCAACTCCAGATGGCAATTTCAAAATTGCGCAAAATGGAAAATCATCAACATTCTTTGCTGCAGGAAGCGGAATCACCCCCATTATTTCCATAATCAAACAACAGTTGTTTAATGCTAAGAACAATAAGGTTGTGCTCTTTTATGCAAATCGTAGTGAAGAAGACGTTATTTTCAAAGATGAATTGAATAAATTGAATACTACCTTCCCTAATCAATTGACTGTCCATCACCTTTTCACGAGAGACAAAAGTAATTCGAATACGTTTTCAGGTAGAATTGATAAAATAAAATGTCAAGAATTTCTGATCTCAAAAGATTTAAACATTCACTCTGATGACTTCTATATGTGTGGTCCAGAGGAAATGACTCTTTCAATCAAGGAATTCTTGTTGGAAAATAAAGTCAACGAAAAAAATATTCACTTTGAATTGTTTAACAGTTCTGAGGCAACCGATGGTAAATTTGAGTCATCCATTGAACAAGCAATTGTAGTCGCTATAATTGATGACGATGAATTTGAATATGAATACACAATTGCAGAGGCGGACTCATTGTTAGATGCTGGGAATGACAGCGGGTTAGATTTACCATTCTCATGCAAAGGTGGAGTTTGTTGTACCTGTAAGGCAAAAGTAATAGAAGGTGAAGCAAAAATGATAAAAAATTATGCACTTACTGAAGAGGAAGTTGCAGATGGATATATTTTAACTTGTCAATCACACCCAACTACAGAAAAGTTGATTGTCTCGTTTGATGAGTAGTAAATAGAGCCTTCAATAGCTTGAAAGCTCTAAAATTAGAATAATCGAATCTTTAAGTTATGGCATTATTTAAAAAATTATTTGGAAAATCTGAGAAAGAAAATTCTTCAAAGGGATTTCATTCCTTGACAGTTACTAAGGTCTCTAAAATAGGGAGGGATACAGTAAAAATTGAATTTTCCGTTCCAGATAACATAAAAAAAGATTTTGCGTTTATACCCGGTCAATACATCAATTTTAGCATTGATATTAAAGGTGTAAATTATAGACGCTCCTATTCTATTTGCAGCGGTCCTGAAGAACAATTGGCGGTTGCAGTTAAGAAAGTGAAAAAAGGTATTATATCAACTTGGTTCAATTCTGAAGTTCAAGATGGCACCCAAATTTTAGCTTCTAAACCAGAAGGTAATTTTATTCTACCTAAAAATGCAAGTAAAATTGTAGCCATTGCTGCAGGAAGTGGAATCACTCCTATTGTGTCGATAGCAAAATCAATAGAAGATACAAAAGGCTCACTAGAATTATTCTACGGCAACAGAACTTCAGATGGAATACTGTTTGCTGATGAAATTCAGACATTGACCAAAACCAATTGTACACATTTTTTAAGCCAAGAAGAAAAAGAAGGTTACAGAAACGGGCGAATTGAAAAAGAGTCATTCACCAATATTATTAAATCCAATTTAGACATTTTAAAATCTGATGTGTTTTTTATTTGTGGACCTGAAGAAATGATTGTTGCGATTAATGAAACATTGAAACTATTTGGAGTAGCTGAAGATAAAATCAAGTTCGAATTATTTACAACTCCTGTCTTAATGAAAAAAGACGGGCCTACTGAAGACATTAACTTTGAAGGAACAAGTAATGTGACAGTAGTGGTTGATAGTGAAGCTACCACATTTAAATTGGATGCAAAAAAGAACATTTTAGAGAAAGCAATTGATGAAGGTGTTGATGCTCCATATTCTTGCAAAGGTGGTGTTTGCTCTTCTTGTAAAGGCAAGGTGATAGAAGGAGATGTTTTCATGAAGATGAATTATACGCTTACGGATTCTGAAGTGGAAGAAGGGTATATTTTATGCTGTCAGGCTTTCCCGCGAAGTGAGAAGGTATTGATTAGTTTTGATGAATAATGGAAATTGACTCATGAAGAAATATGAGTTAATAATTTTTGATCTATGAGAAATAAATCAATTGTAGTAGTTGGTGCAAGTAGGGGTATTGGCAAAGAAATTGTGAATCAATTAGCGGAGAATTCCGAATATACAATTTATGCTTTGTCAAGAGACTTAGCGAAAATGCAGGAGAATTTTTCTTCAATGGAAAATGTGCATTGCTTCGCATTTGATTTAGTGAAAAATGATGTTCACAAACAAGCTGAGACAATTTTTGGGAATATTGATTCTATTGATATTCTCATAAACAATGCTGGGAAGTTAGTCAACAAACCGTTTTTGGAATTAAGCAAAGAAGATTTAAGTGATTGCTACCAAATTAATGCGATTGGAGTCATGCAAACTGTGCAAGCTGCTTTACCTAAAATGAAAGTTGCTCACATCGTTAACATCAGTACTATTGGAGGTTTTCAAGGAAGCGTTAAGTTTCCAGGACTGATGGCCTATTCTACTTCCAAAGCTGCCGTGGTTAGTTTTACAGAATTGTTTGCTGAAGAATACAAAGACACAACTATTAAAATGAATTGCCTTTGCTTGGGTGCGGCACAAACAGAAATGTTAGAAGAAGCTTTTCCAGGTTATGAGGCTCCAGTTTCTGCTAGTAAAATGGCTGAGTATATTGTAAATTTTGCATTGACGGCAGACCAATGGATGAATGGGAAAGTAATTCCTGTGAGTTTGAGTACTCCGTAATCGTTGCCACGAGTAACATTATATCCAGGTTTTAATTTAATCTTGTTACTTTTAAAAATAGTTGTATTACATTATTAAACTCTCCTTATTTGAACCGGAAGAAAAATATCAAACAATTAACTGAGTCAGAAGTGATTTCTCTATCTAAAAAAAAGAGCAAGCACTTCGGAATTTTATATGATCGATATTTTGAGCAAATTTTCCGTTTTGTTTTTAAGCGTTTAGGAGGTAATGAACATATCGCTGGTGATTTAACACAACAAACTTTCATTAAGGCAATGGCTAATTTGCATAAATACGAAGATCGAGGTTTTCCTTTTAGCAGTTGGCTCTACCGCATAGCACAGAATGAAGTCTCCATGTATTTTAGATCCCAAAAAAAAGTATTTACCGTGGAAATCAATGAAAATCAACTTTCTGGAGTCACAAATGAAGCAAAAATTACCAGTTATATGTCATCCAGAGATCAAGAAAAATTAATTGAAATGATGAACGGATTAGAGCCAGAACATTTGGACATTATTGAACTTAGGTTCTTTCAAGAAATGAGTTTTAAAGAAATTGCAGAGATATATTCTATCTCAGAAGCCAATGCTAAAATGAGAACATATCGTATATTGGAAAAGATTGCCAAAAAGTGGAAAGAAAAGCAATGAGAAAGTTTAAATTGAATACCGAGAAAAAGGATAAATCCCCTACTGATGCTCAAGTTAAGAGACAGAAGGATTTCTCACGCCTTCACCACGACTATGAAAAGCTGACAAAAAAAGGAAAAAAGCCTTTGTATAAAGATCCTAAATTGTTTATCTTATTTGTTTTGTTGGCCGTTATTCTGTTACTTGTCTTTTTAGAAGGATAATCGGGATCAATGAGTGATTTTTAATAAGACATGGCAACAGTATAATTTCAACATTCAATCTTTTTGCCATTAAACCATTCTATCGAGCCTCAGCTTCACCTTAAATCATTATTTTTTAGTAACTTCAGCTCATTAAATGAGTCACTTAAAGAAAATACTACAATTACTAATTGTTTTGCTACTGGTTAATGGAGCATTTTCTCAAGATATTCACTGGTCTCAATTCAATGACAATCCAATTTTTCAGAACCCTGCAAACGCGGGCCATTTTAAAGGAGACTACCGTTTTGTAGGCAATTATAGAGACCAATGGCGAAGTGTTACTGTCCCTTTTCAAACGCTTGCACTTTCTGCCGATGGTCGTATTGAAAAGTATCAGAATATTGGGTATGGTCTGTCCTTTTTTCAAGACGTAGTTGGTGATGGTCAATTCAGAACTATTGAATTACAAGGAAACGTATCCTATCACCTTCGTTTAACAACTGACTCGATGCATAATATTCGACTCGGGGCCAATTTCGGTTTAAACCATAGGCAATTTAATGCAGACCAATTTTATTTTGATAATCAATTCGATGGCATTTCTTACAATCCATCACTGGCAACAGGTGAAGCATTCCAAACAGATAGAAAAAGTAATTTCTCCACTGGGATTGGAGCAACGTACCAGTATTATGTCAATGAACGATTCAATTTTACGGGTGGTGTAGGCGCCTACAATCTCAATCGACCCAATCAAGGTTTTTTTGAAGATGTAATTAGAAGAGAAATTAGAATGAATATTTTCGGAAGAGGCATCTATAAATTAAACTACGATTTTGACTTAGTTCCAGGAATCAACCTTTCTTTTCAAGGAAAATACCGAGAAATTGTAGTAGGTTCTTCTGTAAAATATACCTTGGTTAATCGTTTGGGAGAATACCGAGCGGTTTATGCCGGTTTATGGTGGAGAAATCGTGACGCTGCTTACGTTTCTGTTGGAATGGATTATCAAAGTTGGTTTGTTGGTCTAAGCTATGATTTGAATTTCTCCAAATTAGTTCCTGCGAGTAGAACCAGAGGAGGTATAGAAATTGCTGTTCGTTACATTCTTAACCGTTTTAAACCAAAAAAAGTAGTTCATAGGATATGTCCAGATTATATCTAGTTCTCATATTTATAGTGGGTGCTTTTGCATCATTAGGTCAAAATAATTTGAAAAAATATTTGGCTTTTGCAGAAGAACAATATAACAAGGGGGATTATTTCTATGCATTAGAGTATTATCAGAAAGCAATGGACTTAGATTCTAACACCATTGATATTCTTTGGAAAGTAGCCGAAACACATCGAGCCTATAAAGATTATAGGAAAGCGGAGTTTTACTATGCAAAAGTGTATGACAGAGAGGAAGCAGCAATATATCCAGCTAGTTTGCTAAATTGGGGACTCATGCAAAAGCAAAATGGTAAATATGATGAAGCCATAGCAACGTTCAAGAAAGCCAAGAAAAAATACTACAAAAAGAAGAAAAGTTACCTTTATCAAAAATCAAAAAGAGAACTTGCTAGCACTGTTTGGGCAAAATCAGCAATCATCGATACAGTAGATGTTACTTTCTCACAATTACCAGAAACAGTTAACACGAAAAACTCTGAATTTGGCCATGGAATTTATAACGGCGAATTAATCTTCTCTAGTTTACGAGCAGATTCTATTAGTGCCGAGGAAGAGGTGTATGGAAAAAATTATAGAACCCTTATTTACAGAAGTGAACTGAAAGATTTGAAGTTTCAGGCATCCGAAAAAGTCAAAGATCTACTCTTAGAGAAATTAAACACGGGAAATGGTTCATTTTCCCTTGACGGTTCTCGATTTTACTTTAGCAAGTGTTCTGAAGAAGGTTATAATTACACTTGCAAAATCATGGTGGCCAACTACAATAATGGAAAGTGGACCTCAATTGATTCTCTTGGAGAAATCATTAATGAACCTGGAGCCAATACAACGATGCCATGTATTGCAACTATTAAAGGCAAGGAAACATTGATTTTTACATCTAATAGAGAAGGTGGAAAAGGGGGGTTAGATTTGTACTATAGTTCTATCACCAACGGTAATCAATATGGAAAAGTTCGAGCGATAAAATCTTTAAATTCTCCGGATAATGAAATTACACCTTGGTGGGATGCAAAGAATAGCCGGTTGTATTTCTCTTCATCTTGGCACGATGGTTTTGGTGGATACGATGTCTTCTATTCCGACTTTTTGGATCGATTTAGTCCAGCCGTAAATCTTGGATTGCCAACAAATAGTCCGGCAAACGATTTATACCTTTTCATTGAAGGTGACACGTCTTATGTAACCTCTAATAGACTCGGAGTGATGTACAGTAAAAATCCTACCTGTTGCAGTGATATATTTGCAATGATTCCACCAGAAAAGGAAGAGCCACCTAGCAAAGAAGAAACACTCGCTGATTTGAACAAACGATTACCTGTTACTCTATATTTTCACAACGATGTCCCTAATCCTCGTTCTTGGGATACTACGACTGTGCTCAATTACATCACAACGTATAATGAGTACACCGAAATGATTGACAAGTATCAGAAAGAATATTCTAACGGATTAACTGGAGAAAAATCAGACGATGCCAAATTGGACATCGAAAGTTTTTTCATCGAATATGTGGACAAAGGTGTCGCTGATTTACAATTGTTCAGGGATTTGTTGCTCAAAGAATTAGACCGAGGTGCAAAAATTAATATTACTGTAAAAGGTTTTGCCAGTCCATTGGCAAAGACGGACTACAACGTAAACTTAACTAAACGAAGAATTGCGTCTTTGGTTAATTACATGCGAATGTATAATGGTGGTGTTTTTTCCAAATATCTTGACAATAATGCTCCCAATGGAGGTAAAGTAATTTTTTCACAAGTTCCTTTCGGAGAATATACAGCAGACCAAACAACTTCGGACAATCCAAATGATGTGCAAAATTCTGTTTATTCGCGTTCCGCAGCTAAAGAGCGGAAAATTGAAATTCAAAGTGTCAGTTATTTAGAAGATGACAAAGAATTTGCGCTGACAACAAGCAAACCTGTGTTTGACTTTGGACCTTCCAAACGTGGAGATATTATCGAACACACGTTTATGGTGAAAAACAAATCCAATGAAGCTATCCTTCTAACCGATCCAAGAATTCCCTGTGAATGCACAACTGTGAGTTTAGATAATCGCGAATTACAACCTGGAGAAGAAGCAAGTGTAACATTAAAAATTGACACAAAAAATCTAACTGGTTTTATGGTGAAATCAATTTATTTGCAGCTACAGGATAGTAAAGAAGAGCTACGTTTGTATATTTCCAGTGAGATCGCTGAGTAATAGTAAGAATATCTTATTTTTGCATACTCTTAATGGAAGAACTACAAATACCCGTTGGCAAAAAAAAGGTCAGGTTGAAATTTATCGACATGGCAAGATCAGTTGCTATTCTATTAATGCTTGAAGGTCATTTTGTAGATGATTCTTTGTCTCTAGAGTTTAGAGATCCTAATAATCCCATTTATGCCACGTGGTATTTTATAAGAGCATTTACTGCTCCAATATTTCTGAGTGTAACAGGAATTATATTCACTTATCTTTTACTTAAAACAAAACAGCAACCCTATTTCAAAAGCTTAAGAGTTAAGAAAGGATTTAAAAGGGTACTTGAATTATTTTTTTGGGGATACTTAGTTCAAAGTACAGGTTTTCATGTGTTAGAATGTATAGCTGTTGGTATTTTTTCCATTCTTACCTGCTATGGACTGTTTAAGCTCATACGATTCATTCCACTGTGGATATTCTTCTTCGTTTCTTCAATTGCTACCTTCTCATTCTATTTGTATTTAGGGGAATTACCTGAAGGCGCTCCATGGCCGGCAGGTTTTCCTCATTTTATACAGAATGCGTTTCACGGCACAATTCAACATGCTATTTTCCCGATCATTCCTTTCATGGGATATACTCTTTTCGGAGCAATGATTGGAACAATCATTTACAACTATGAAAAAGACGTTAAAAAATGGGGTTTCCTACTAAGCTTTATGCTCTTTGGGGTTCTCCTATTCTTTTTTACACAGCAAATATTATGGGGTATAGATGGGGCTATTCATTATTTCCATCCAGATTTTGGTTATCCTTATACAAATCTTGTTTGGGTATATGAACGTTTAGGTTTTGTAGTTATGGAACTAAGTTTGCTCATGCTTATTGATAAATTGTGGGGAGAAAAAATTATAGAAGGCAATTTATTCTTGAGAATTGGACAAAATACATTAACAATCTATGTATTGCACATGATCGTTCTTTATGGTTCTATTTCTGGACTAGGTCTAAATAAACACTTCAGAAAAGCACTTGGTCCATGGGAAGTGGCAATAGGAGCATCTCTCTTTATTCTTCTATTCGTTATTCTCATAATCTATCTAGAGAGGATAAAAAAAGCACTTTCATTTGTTCTTTTACCCATTAAAAAGTTCTTTAATCGATTATTCTTCATTTCCAATTAGAACACTCTCCAACTTGGCACGTTTTTTCTTCTTACGTTGCCACCATTTTATTTTAGTTTCTTTAGGAGGAATAAGAAAAACAACAGTTCTAGAGAATTTTTTCTCCCCACAGCTATCTTCAACTGTTAACTGGAGGTCGTATTCACCTGCAACTTTATAAATATGTTTTAAATGAGCAAATTTTGATGAGTTCCCGTCTCCAAAACTCCATGTCAAACTTCTAGCATCAGGATAATTTGAACGAACATCTACTTCATACTCTCCCACTGACGACGTGTAAAAGGAAACACTAAAAGTATTCACATCTAACTTGTACTTATTTCGATTGACATCAATGAAATCTGCTATTAGATTTTGTATTTTGACTCCTTCATCGAGACCAATATTACCCTTATATGCATTCAATGGACTTTCATTGAAGATACTTGCGAAAAATGTTGCTGCTATGATATAAGAAGCTGTTTTCGTCGGATGCTGGGAATCACTTTCATATAGCTGTATTTCCGGTATATCCAAACGGAACTGTCTATAGATTTGACCAACAGGCACAATTGGAATTGAAAATTTGTTACTTATGTAAGCATAACCCTCTTCCACTTTAGCCGACATTTTAGGGTAAGTATCTAATCGTTCATCATGCACATATCCATTCTCATAACCCCATGTCATATAAAGCATAACTTGAGTACAAGAATTATTTGCGTAAACCGCCTCTATTATTTTTCTGATATATGGAAGGGAAAGAGAATCGATTGTAGCTATATCTTGTCCAAGTTCTCTACTAAATCCTTGAAGAATAACATAATCCCATTTTTCTAACTCAATGTCGTTAAATAGTTCTTTACGTTCGGAATGCAATTGAAATGTAGAACTACTTACAGCACTCATTTTTACTTGAGTATTTCTACCTTTTGATTTTGCAATTTTTTCAACAGTTGCTGGCATGTCATTCATGTGCGTATAACTATTGCCTATGAACAAAATCTTAACTGGATCAGTTGTAGCATATGCGCTTACACTTAAGAAGAAAAAAACAACAAACGCAGTTAATCCCTTAGCCAAAATGTTTTTTATTTTCATTTGATTTAACATGCTTATACAATATGTTTACACTTTACAACAGCAAATTGCGCTCCAAACTAGATAAAAAACACACGAAATAATATAATTAACTATTTGTCAGTGATTTGCAGAGCTGTTTTTTGAAGTTGTTCATCTGACATTGACAGCTTCTTATTAGCGAAATTCATGTCATCAAGCGTATGAATAGGAATTAAATGAATGTGAGCGTGAGGCACTTCAAGACCAATTACGGCAATTCCGATGCGATTGCAGGGAACAACTTTTTTAATCTTTTTAGCTACTTCTTTCGCAAAGATCATCATTCTTCCCAATTCATCATCTTCGACATCAAAGATATAATCTGTTTCTTTTTTAGGAATAACCAAAACATGACCTTCCTTTAAAGGCATGATGTCCAAAAAAGCAAGAAAATCATTCGATTCGTGAACCTTATAACATGGTATTTCCCCAGAAACAATTTTTGAAAAAAGAGAAGACATTATCGTGTAATTTCTATGATTTCGAATTGAATAATTCCATTTGGAGTGGTTACATCAGCAATGTCTCCAACAGACTTACCCAAAAGTCCTTTTCCTATTGGTGAATCAATACTTATTTTCTTTTCTTTGAGGTCTGCTTCGTTCTCGGCCACCAAGGTGTATTGCATAACTGCACCATTTTTTACATTCTTCATTTTAACGGTAGATAGAATAAAAGCTTTGGACGCGTCTATTCCAGCGTCATCAATTACTCTTGCATAGGCCACTATTTCCTTTAAACGAGCAATTTTTGTTTCTAAAATTCCCTGAGCTTCTTTTGCCGCATCATATTCTGCATTCTCTGATAAATCTCCTTTATCAATTGCTTCACCTATTTGCTTTGAAATAGAAGGACGTTGAACTGTCTCCATTTCGAGCAGTTCATCCTTCATTTTCTTGAGGCCTTCTTTTGTATAATAGCTAATTTGTGTCATTCTGTGTGCGTATTAAATAAAAACAAGAGAGCCCATAAGGACTCTCTTGCATATCAAATATAATAATTTTTTTCTTATTTTAAGCTAATCGTTGCACCTAGAGTGTGAATTACTCCAAAAATTCCTGCGAATCTAGCAGTGTACTCAATACCCAGTGCATTTTTAGTCTTTCCTACAAGTGCATCAACTGAGAAACCAGCTGTTGGACCTACTAAAGCATTTGATCTGTTTTCAACATCAAATAAACCTCTTTCGTAAACATAACCCGCTCTTAAATTAAATGCCATTTTTTCAGTTGTCATTCCGTAATTCAACCCTAAAGCAAATTGATCACTCATAAAAGAGTTAGCTGTGAAACCAAAAGCAACATTTAATTTATTTTTCTCATTAAAGATAAAATCATAAGCAGCTCCAATCGCAAGCAATGATGGCAATTCATACGTAGCTGTTCGTTGCTCTAAAGTTGCAATTGCACCCGTACCAACATAATTAACTTGGTTAGCCAAACCATCACCTTTATAGCGCATTACCGGACCAACGTTTCTAAGAGTAATACCAAATTTCATTTGATCTTGTTCTCCGGTTACATATCTAATTCCAGCGTCTATTCCAACACCAGTAGCTTTTAAATCGGCAATGTTTTCCGAGATTACTTTGAAATTAATACCACCCGAAATAGAACTTGAGAATGTACGTGCATAACCAACATTAAAAACATTTGCTCTTGGAGAAAAGAATCCAATATCACCTTCTGGATTTGCTACAGTTGTGATTGGCACATCACCAAAATTCATTGATTGAATACTAATAGCTAGGAAGCTAGATTCTCCAACTTTCATTGCGATACCAGCACTATTTAAACCGATACTAGCAGAACCCATCCAATTAGTATAATTGAATTTGATTTGCGTTTTATCTGTGAATGCTACACCTGCAATGTTTAAAAACGATGCTTCTAAACCATTCACACTGGCAATACCAGCACCTGCCGCACCAGAGCTTCTTGCCCATGGGTTAACAAGCATGTGAGCTGCACCCGCAGAACCAACACGATCTGGATTTCCCGCATTGGTCGAAAAACTTGACAGAATTGCTACGCCCACTACAAATGTTTTCTTTAATTTAATCATTGAATTATTCATTTCAATTTATTTTATTACGTTTCAGTTAAAAATTTTAACTCTCTTATATTCCTTGTAAATCGACTTGTCTCATTCCTCCGAAGAATTTTAATACTACTTCTCCAACATCCGGGATAGAAACGTGTATTAAATACACCCCACCAGCAACTGGTATGCCTTTGTGATTATTTAAATCCCAATCAACACTTGTCATCGGACTATCTTTCTTAAAAGTACGAACTAGTTTACCATTCGATGTAAATATTTTCACCGTCGCGATTTCAGGAAGATTTGTAATCTTAACACGAGTATCGATTCTGTTTCTCTCATACTCCGAATAAGCGTAATATGGGTTTGGAACAACATTAATAATGTCAAGTACATCCGCCAATGCACTAACATCATTGAATTTTGTGCTAGCATCATCCATATTCCAAGAGTACATTGGTTTACCTAAATTAGGACCTCCAAGCTCGTTACCCTCAGTATAGAACGTGTGGTATTCTTTTGCAACTCGCAAACTCATTACTGCATCAGCCGGAACATTTCCATTATTTACAGAAAAACCAGGAGCTGTTAGAGGATAGGCAACCCATGATATGTTACCATACGTCTGTGTTTTTTGAGAACTACTTCCACCTTCAACTAATAGCATATCTTGATACAACTTGTTAGTTGCATTGTTTTCAGCCACACTAGGTATGTAAGCAGGGTAATCGCTTGTTGTGATATCTTTATTAATTGCCTTTTTCTGGTAATTAAACACATATATCGGATGCATACCACCCATAATTGGATTACCAAGAGCATCTCTAGTTCTAGATGTAGGATTCCAAATCATATCGTGACCGTTATCTTGGGTCAAAAATGAATTCTCACCAAACATCATATATAATCTAACACCCGACTCGATGTCAACAGCATATCCAGGGAACCATCCCATTCCAGTACCTGTTCCATCAGGATTACCATTTTTATCAACACTTTGACTTTTTCTAAGTTCTCCAGGTTGTGCTCCTCCAATTGAAAAAGCTGTTTCTCTACCTAACTCAACTACAGGACACCTTGTCCATAAGCTTTTGTCATTTGTAAATACAATATCCACACTTGGCGAATATTTAATTGAAGATCTTGTTCTTGCCTGTGTACCACTGTAATTAAAATAAGCTAAGGGCGCATATCCAGCTTGGAATCCAACCAATCGATGAGGTGCAACAATACCTCCTAATATTTTTGACCATTTTTTCTGAGGATCATAGCCAATTTCATCAGGGTAAGCACAAGCCTCTCTCCAATCCGCTGTTTGAATTGCTGTACATGCAGTAGCACTACCTGGATCAGTCGTTCCTGAACGAATCCAATTTGTTGGATAAGTATTATCAGTATCGGTAACACCCGAAAGCCATCTTTTTGAACTATCCGTATAACTTATAGTTGCCTCTAACAAATCTGTAGTTTGCGACTCAAAAGAAGCATTCCCTTCTTCTGGCGAATAATACTTGAATTGATCAATTTGAACCGAAACACCCCATTTTGGGATAAGTTGTTCGTTGTTTTGATTAATCGTAACCTCAGAAGATACAGATTCTATTAGAGAACCACCTTTCGAAGTATATCTATTAATAACCCAAGAAGCAGTATCTGCACCATTAAAGTTAGAAGAAGGCACATAATCTGTAAATAAACATTCAAAATACCCATCAGCAACATTTAAAGGGTCAATAACCTTCATACTGATTGGTCCTTTACCTTCCTGGTACTCCGGATTTAACATTACTCCATTTCTTGCAATTGTGTTTCTAGAGCTAGGTGTTAAATCAATAATATTACCACCATTTCCATTACCATCTAATCGAGTAATTTTAGGGCTATATCCATAGACAGAATTTTGAACTAAACCACCCGACTCCGCAGATGGATTATGTGGAATTGCCTCCACTGCTTGAATAGAACCACCATCAAAACCTATTCTAGAAGAAATATAAGGTATTTTCTGACCGTCCAATTGTAGTGGATCATTCGGATCATAAGGAGCATACTCATTATGCGCATACGCCGTAGCGATATAGTAATATCTCTTGTGATTCACTAACGCTTTATCTCCTTGCGCAAATGCATCTTCCGTCATCAAAAATGAATGTTGAATACCTTTGTTAGCTGCAGTAACCATTCTTGATCCAATTGCGAAACCAAGTTCCTCGTTGTAAACAAAATTATCTAAATCTGTAATATCATTTTTAATATCAACTTGAGCAACTAAGACTGCTTTTGTGTCATCACTAATATCACTTACGCCAGCATCTTCATCAATCATCTGGTAAATTTGATAACCTTCAAATGTATAAAATCGATCTACTGTAGGATCAACGATGTTGATTTTGTCTTCCTCGTAATAAGACTCTAGGTAGTTATTTGAAGTAGCAGGATTAGAAATCATCAATACTAATTCATTTTCTAATTCTTGAATAGATAGTGATGGAGCATTTGGTGGCTCCAATATTCTAAAACAAGCATCAAATAACGCCTGTGCTTTAGTATCCGCATTTTTCATCACATCGATAGATGCTAAATTACCTCCTGAACTTGCTCTACCATATACAATACCGATTGTAATGTTATTAATAGCACCTGGACGAAGCGTAAAAGGACCTGCTGACTGAACAAAACGTCTATCACCAGGAGCATTAGAACCTCCACCGCCATCGGTCTCTGTTTCACTCCAATCAAAACCCAAATCTACACCACCCGTACCCCAGTTTAATGGGTCAGAATCACCTGGGAATAAATAATCCGAGGGTGTTAGTGTTCCTCCACTTGATCCTACAGCTCCAGTTCCACCATAAACCATTTCAGAACCATCTGACCATGAGCCGCTCATGAAGTTGTAATATGCTGAAGCATTAGAAGGGTCAGTATATGGAAAAGGAGATGTACTGTTGTAATAAGTAAATCGACGCATTCCAAAACGCTCGTTATCTATCAAACCATCAGAATAACCTAGTCCAATACCTTGGTAAACAATACCGGTATCGTTAATCGCTTGCGGCACAGTTGGGGTAACAATAACACCTGTAATTGAATCTATATAAGGCCCAACATTATCTCTACCATCAGCATCTTGATAAGGTCCCTCAAAAAAGTCACAACCGATAGCTGGAGGATTCAATCCATAACCCGGAGCTCCCAGACTTTCATCATTTGCATCACCATTGTACATATACCCTAATCCTCTTGAGACATCACAACCTGCAAAATCATCCGTGTAGCCTCCAATATCTGCATCAATGTATTGAGAGAAAAAAGTATTCGTCAACGTTTGTGTACCTCTATTGATTAACTCATAGTTATAAAATGTCATTCTATTAACCTCATCATTGGTTGCAAAAGAAAAAGCTTGCGCTCTAATTTCCATACCAATAGGATCTCCGTTAGACTCACCATGCACATTTCCTGCATCGTTGAATACCCACCAGTGTGTTTCATCTCCAAACAATGAAATTCTCCTATCAAAACCACACTCGATATCATCTCTGTTCAAAATATCATCGTACCACGGATAATCACCATCTTCAGCATTATACGTTAAATCTGCACCAGCTGGCCCGTTAGGATTATCATAAAACGGTGCTAAGAAATTATCCTGTCCTTTTGTGATGTCACCATGAGCTGGCCAATTGTTAATTCTATTCATCACTTCAGAACCCGGTTTTACAACATCTACACAACTCGTGGCAGGTAGAATACCTTGATCACAATCCCACCAAGTGCTGTATTGAATAATTTCAGATTTTCTGACAGTATAAAATTTATCATACGCCACACATTCATCCGCCTCAATAGTAGCAGCACCAAAATCTCTTACCGCATCATCTCCAACAGGTTGAGAAGGATCATAAGTCCCGGTCCCTGGCGTAACAGTAAGAGGTCCAGGCCAAAAATCTTCTGCTTGTCTGTATCTCAAAGCAGCCAACTTCAATTGACCATTAATATCAGTTCCACCCATCCAAAGCGCACCTGCATATATAACTGTTAATCCACTTCCTTTTGGAATTTGATAAGATGCAATTGCCGGAGACGAATTCTTGTCAGTCCATAAACTACCACCCTGTTCAATGATACAACTTACATCATTAAATTCCATCCTCAATCTCGCGGTAGCTGGAGAACATCCAGCTCCTTTCACTTGATTTGGGTTTTGTACTATTCCTGCTCCCTCATTATTATATGAGAATGCACTACTTGAAGTCAGCATAAATGCTGTCCCTAATACTATTGCTTTTATTTGTTTTTTCATAATGACTTTCTAATTATGATTAAAAATCTAACTTAACACCTAATCTTATTGTTCTAGGCGCACTTATATTAAACGGATTCTGAATCTTCATTGCATAATAATCTCTGTAAGACTGCTCATCTGTTTGATTCTGAATGGAAATTTGACTAGATGCCGCCGCTAACCAACCATCATCATCCCAGTTCCCTGTAGCACGATAAACGCTCAACAGATTTTGTTGGTTTAATAAGTTAGTCACACGAAGATAAACGTTAAGCATTGCCGCTTTCTTTTTATCCTCTTTACCGAACTCTAATTCAAAGTTACGATCTATTTGTAAATCTAGTCTATATGACCATGGTAAACGAGATCCATTTGTTGTACCATCCAATCCAGCATTTTGAGGAGAAAATGAACCTTGATCAGTGATAGTCGTTTGTTGAGAATAAGGTGAACCTGAATAAATATTAGAGATAATATTCAACCCCGTATTCTCCAAAACTTTAAAATCACCAATTGATGGCCCGTTATAATCTAATCCACCTCCATAACGATAATCCGCTGTAATGTTAAACGCATGTCTTTGATCAAAACTGTAAGGGAAGATAGCCCTTAAATTTGGCAAACCTGCACTTATAATAGCTGCAGAAGAAGTAGCACTTGAACCAGTACCGTCAGCAAATTGTAATGTATAATTGGCTGTCATTCTAAGATTACCTGTCCTTCTTAAATCGTAAGAAATTGTCATTCCTTTGACTGTACCAAAATCAATATTACCAAAAGTATTATATGATCTTGGATATGCCCCTGTAACATTCACTAACTGAACGTTATCTCTTTGCTCACGATAAAATGCTGAAATCTTGATTGAAGACGTCTTCGTTAAAACTTGTTGGAAACCAAGTTCGTAATCCGTCGTTTGCTCCGGATTCAAATTTGAGTTATTAATTGTAGAAGTACTGTTATTAATAAACTGATATTGGAAAGGATCAAATCTCACTCCCGAAGTAGGTCTTTTAGTTAACACATCATAATGTGCAAAGAAAGATGCTTCATCCGATATTGGGAAAGAGAAAGAAATTCTTGGCATAACTCTTATTTGTGCTTTGTAATCTTCAAAAGCACTTGCAGATGGAGTCGTTTGTCCTGGGTTATTAACATAAGGCGCTATTCCACCTGCTCCTTGAATTAATTTTGGATCAGAAATCTCTGCACCTGTGGCATCGTACCAAGTATCTCCGTCTCTAAAACCATTAATCGCAGTTGGATTATTCACATCGTTGACATAAACTACATAATCAGAACCCATATTTGTTGGAATATCTTCTAACCAATTTAAACTTGGATCGTTATTAAAAACCGCTCTAGCTTCATCAACAGTTTTGGCAGTATAAACTAAATACTTATCTTTCAATACGGGTTGATTTGCATCAAAAACATCTACACGAACACCTACATTAAAGACGATATCTCTAAAGGAAAACTTATCCATTAAATAACCTGAAATATAAGTAGGCTGATAGGCCCCTACGAATCTAGCAAAATTTCCGTTTTCATCTTTCTCTTCAAAATACTTATTAATATCTGTCTGCCCTCTTACTTTTTTACCTGTATAGTCATAACCCCAGTAGGAAACATAAGAATTACCGCTATTCAACAACTCATCTGGAGAGAACATATCTAAAGAAAGTATATTTGGATCGTATTGATCAATATTCAATAACTCAGTACCAGCCACACCACTCGTTATGTAACCATTTTCAGTCAAGTATTTTCTTAAGTTATAATCAAAGAAAAATTGACTATCATCCGAACCACCATATTCACCTGTCCCACTTGTAAAAGCGTTTCCTGTGTTCAATGGATCATAACTAATGTACACATCTCCTGACCCATCTGTAAACGTAGTTGGATTAGATAAATCAATTTGATTTAATTGTGCATTGGTATATTGTCTAGCTAAAGTCCAAAGACCCATTGGTCCAGCTGCTCCAGCAGTCCAACCTCTATCATAACGTTGCTCATATTCAAAACCAAGTGATATAGAGTGATCTCCAATATTCACTGCCCCGGAACCCGTAGCGCGAATTTGATCAAATTCAGCTCTCTGAAAACTATTGTAAGGTGAACCTATGTTACTCCATATATTATATATAGATTGTGGAGCATCTCCATTTCGGAGTGCATTACCTTGTAACAACTGATCAAAATTTCTGTAATTTTCTTCTGTCTGCCACGTTGGCGCATATTCATATAAATTAAAGTACTGTTCAGTTTGAGCCGCCAATTGAGGATTCACTTCAGAAGGCGTGAACTGTACATTCGTTACTGGAGCATTTACATCCTGCGCAAAACCTGCACTTGTAACGTTAGCATACGTTCTTTCACGCTCAATATCAAATTTACCTACGTAACCGTAGTTAAATAAATTGTACTCATGCTTAGGATCAAAGCTATTTCTTTTCGTTTTAGAATAATCGACCATTAAAGAATAGAAGGCGCTTTTAATCTTAGAACTGCTTCCTTCAGTATCGTTAGAAAAACGTTGAGTTAAACGCCCAAAAACTCTCCAGTCAGTATTCTTAAAAGACCCAAAGTTAGAGAAATTAAACAATGAACCTGTTCTATTATATATAGATCCCCATCCGTAATTTAATGAACCACCAAATGTTAAATTAACAGAAGGTCCAGTGTTTACATCGATTTTTCCTTGTGCAGAAAACGCTGATGTTCTTGCGTTCATTCTATAAGCAGTATTTTCAAAATCATCTTCTCTTAAGGATAAAGCCGCATATCTCGTACCAACACCATCTGGATTAACATTCAATGGATTCGCCAAGATTTCATCTCTAACTTCTTTTTTCACTCTAAACGAACCTCCTGACAGTGGACGACTATCTAATTGAGTAGTGTAATTAGCAGAAATTAAGAAACCTAATCTCGGTTTTGTTTTTTTACCTGTAGAATCTTTCTGCATCCATAAAGGGCCAGAAAACATTCCCTCAACAAGATTATAAGAGTACTTATCCAAACCAAAAACTTTACCGTCGTACCCATCTGGATCACTTCCTTTAAAGTAAAACCCAGAAGTCACACCTTCAATAGAACCAAAGTACTTCGCTGAAGGTCCTCTAGTAGTAATAGAAATGATACCACCAGTTGCATCACCATAATTTGCAGGAAGTCCACCTGTAATAACGGTAACTTCTTGAATCGCAGATTTAGGCAAACTAGAAGAACCACGAACCTTAATACCGTCAATATAGAAATAAGTTGCATCTGAACGAGACCCTCTAATACTAATTGCTCCTGAACCTTCTTGTTGATTTACACCCCCAACAGTTCCTGCCACATCTGCAGCAGAACGAACCGGGAGCCTTGCTATATCTTCTCTTGTAATTGTTGCACCTGATGCGCCACCATCTCTATCAATTAGTGGAACACGGTAAGCAATGACCTTTACTTCTTCTACTTGTTGAACATCTTTTGCTTTTCCAATAGCTAAATCATAAAGGAAAGTGATTTTATTCGCACTTACAACAACTCCCTCCAATCTTTGTGGTTGATATCCTTCTGTTTCATTTCTAACTTCGATGTCATATTCACCTGGATCAATTGAATTGATTTGGAAATTTCCGTCAAAATCTGTATTTGCTCCTCCTTTAACTTGACCATTCTTCTTTAAAAGAACCTTTGCGAAAGCAACTGGTTGTTTTGTGTCAGAATCAGAAACAGTTCCTTTTACGGTTCCAAGACCTCCTTGAGAAAAGCCGTAAGTCAGTGTGAGCAACATACTCACAAATAATAAGTTTAATCTTAATAACATAAGTGCAGTTTATTTTATTGTTTATTTGCCTCAATTAAGCCCGTAAATATAGAAAAAAATCAATTTCACACAACATTTGTTAAAAAAAATATTTTTCTACTTTACTTAACTTTCATTAACAAATTTAGTAATATCATTCCTTTATAAAATCCATTTTTTGACAAAAAAAACCATAATTATACACGTCTAAACAAAATATTGTCATTGCTTTTTTACCTTTATAACCAATATGACACCGTTTAAGTTTGAAAAAATACAGATTAAGGATTCAATCATTTATTTTTGTTACTTCAGTACGTATTCACCTGACGCCTTTTTTAAGTACCTTTCTTCTGAAGAGATTAATAAAGTAAAGTCTTTTGCAAGTGTATCTAGGAGAATGGAGTTCGTTGCTACACGGGTACTTAAACACACCTTTTTTGGAGATAAGTTAATTGAATACAATTTAATAGGAGCTCCATATATTGAAGGACTTGGTTTTATATCTATAAGTCACACACATAAAATGGTTGCTATAGCCCTCAACGAAAGTTACAAAATCGGACTTGATCTAGAGTCTCCTCGCGATTCCATTTTGTCGGTCAGCTCCAAATTTCTTTCGCCAGAAGAAAAACAGAACTTCAATGTAACCAATAGGCTAGAAGTTACAAAGATATGGTCTGCTAAGGAAACATTGTACAAATTAGCGGGAAGAAAAAAAATTATTTTTAAAGAAGAACTTATTCTTAAAAGACATAATGATAATCTATGGGAAGGTCTTATTCTAAATTCTGACCACTCTATTTCAGTAAAATTGAATATATTTGAACACAACGAAATTATTGTAACCATAAACAATGAGCCGATCAACATCTTCTAATGATATCTTACAGAAATTCTCAGAGAGAAGAGGGCAAATAGCTGTATTAATTGACCCTGATAAATTTTCTACAGAATCTTCCCTCTTAGAACTCTTAAAAAAGGCCTCGTTCGCCGCTATTGATTATTTTTTTGTAGGAGGAAGTACTGTATCAAGAAGCTCATTTCTGCATGTAGTTAAATTAATAAAGAAAAACTCAATTATTCCTGTTGTTTTATTTCCGGGTGCAGCTCATCAAATATCGGAAGAGGCAGATGCACTATTATATCTAAGTCTTATATCTGGCAGAAATCCGGATTACTTAATAGGACAGCATATTATTTCTGCGAATGAAGTCTATGATATGGATATTGAGGTAATACCTACGGCCTATATGCTTATAGAAGGTGGTACTAAGTCTTCTGTGGCATACGTGAGTCAGACAACGCCAATTCCATGTGATAAGGAGTCTATCATTTTGGATACTGCTAAGGCTGGTATTCTGCAAGGAAAAAAGCTATTGTATTTGGACGCCGGAAGCGGTGCTAAAAATCACGTCCCCGTAAAAATAGTTAATTCAATTTCCAAATTAAGCACCCCAATTATTATTGGTGGTGGAATTAAGTCAAAAGAAGCTATTCTATCCTTATCTTCTGCTAATGTTATTGTTATTGGCAACAAGATAGAAGATGATATTGATTTTTTATTAGACATTAAATCTCTAACAACTGCAAAACATGAATAAATCAGGTCCTATTTTAAAGAAGATAGCTGGAATCGGTTTTGCAATCGCCTTCTTGATGGCCATTGTTTTATTTACGGGATATGGCAGAAACTTCATTTCAACTGCTACAGCAAAGAATATTTTTTTAGTTAGTGGCGCAATAGGTCTCTTATTCAATTTGTTCTCTTTCCAATCTGGACAAGCCTCCATTCTTTTTAACTTTCTTTACTGGACGGGGAGCATCGTTCTTTTTGGTGGACTTACATTCTTGACGCTTAGACTCCCCTATGGCTTCTACATCATAATTGCGGGAATGGTATTGTTAGGAATTTCTTTTATTGTACCTGAGAAACTGAATGAAGATAAGTCTTCAAATGATATTTTAGACGATCTCTAAATTAACTATACATAGCCTTCAACGACATATCTAAACTCTTAAAACTGTGTGTTAATGCTCCAACAGAGATGAAGTCAACTCCTGTTTCTGCATAGGAACGGATGGTTTCAAGCGTAATTCCTCCCGACGCTTCTACTTCTATCCCATCAGGTATAGAATTGATAACGGCTTTAATTCTTTCTGGAGAAAAATTGTCTAGCATTATTCTATCGACCTGTCCTATTTCGATTGCTTCTTTAAGTTCCTTCTCATTCCTAACCTCGATTTCTATTTTAAGATCCCTTTTGGATTCTTTTAGATAATCGTTCGCCCGCTGAATTGCCAATTGAACACCCCCTGCATAATCAACATGGTTGTCTTTCAACATAATCATATCGTATAAGGCAAAACGATGATTATAACCCCCTCCTATCCTCACGGCCCATTTTTCCATATAACGGATTCCAGGAGTTGTTTTCCTCGTATCCAATAGTTTGGCTTCTGTCCCTTCTATCAAGGATACAATTTTATTCGTTTGAGTCGCAATGCCACTCATTCTCTGCATAAAATTAAGAACGAGTCTTTCTGTACTTAAAATGGACCGAGATTTTCCTTTTACCTCAAAAGCGATATCACCAAACTTGACTTTTTCTCCGTCGTTTATAAATACGTTGATTTCTATTTCGGGATCAAAAGTTTTGAAAATTTTCATTGCTAACTCAACACCAGCTATTATCCCGGCGTCTTTCACTAATAGTTTAGCAACACCCATAGCATTCTCTGGAACACAAGAAAGTGAAGAGTGGTCACCATCTCCAATGTCTTCTTGAAGAGCATTTTTTATTATTTCTTCGATCATTGTTTGAATTAGGCAGTGAAACCGTTAGTCCTTCTCTATAGTGAGAGATTCGATTTTATATTCGTCATCTAGTTTCTTGAAATGAATAGTGACCCTGAATTTCTCATTTTTACTTGTATAATTACCAATCGCGAAAGTTCCTTCAAGGGACTCTTTTCCTTTAAAAACGAATTCAAATTGATTCCCCGGTTTGCGAGTAAAAAAATCTTTTAAAACAAGGCCAGCTTGTGACTTATTGTACACTCCTTCTTTTCCCAAAACATTCAAAAGCATTTTTGATTTCCCGCTAGAAACAATGCCTGAATAATTATTTGACTCAAAAGCCTTCTCAATTGCAGAATAGGGTATTCCATAGATTCCTATGGTGAAAGCGATGGTTGTTACGACAGAATAAGCTAAATTCATTTTTTATAGATTTCGTTTCGAAGTTACAAATTTAATGCCGAAAAACAATGAGTGACTGATTTAATGGTTGCGTTGTTGATGCTTCTTTGTTAAATCGTTAAATCATCGAAACATTAATTACTTATCTTTGCTTCAATGAAAATTAAACTTATCTGTGTTGGAAAAACGAATTCACGTCACCTGATTGAAGGCGAAGATGAATACATGAAACGTCTCAAACATTTTGTGTCTATTGAAAAAATTGAAATTCCTGAATTGAAGAATGCAAAAAAAATGAGTGAAAATGAAATTAAAAAGCAAGAAGGAGAGTTGATACTAAAAAAAATTGATTCTTCCAATTACTTGATACTTTTGGATGAAAATGGAAAAGAGTATAACTCAAAAGACTTTTCTCAATTTTTACAAAAAAGAATGAATTCTGGAGCAAAGACCATTGTATTTGTAATAGGTGGTGCGTATGGATTTTCTGAAACTGTTTACAACAAATCTCATAGTACAATAGCACTGTCTAAAATGACTTTTTCTCACCAAATGGTGCGGATGTTTTTTTTGGAGCAAGTATATAGAGGCTTTAGTATTTTGAACGGATTGCCGTATCATCATGAGTAAATAGTATATTTACACTAAAAAAGTATTGATTTCTGCGTTTCTTTTTCTTGAGACTGCCCCTGTAGGTGTTTTTGATGTGCTTATCGGAATTTTATTTCTGAGCGTTCTGTTGTTTTTGGCAAGCTCAAAAAAAAGCAAAATGCGTTCTATTCCAGGAAACGAACATTACAAATATTACATCTACAACATCTACTTCAAAGTATTTTTTGCAATTGTTTATGGCGCCATTTACAAGTACTATTATCAGGGCGGTGATACAATGGCCTATTGGAATGGAGCGGCCAATTTGAATAATCTATTTTGGGAGTCACCGTTGAACTATTGGAATGAAATTCTTAGCACACCGGATAAAGGAACAGAAATATTAAGATTTACTAGTAAAACTGGCTACCCACCAACTTGGATTTATTATGATTCAAATAGTTTTTTTATTAGTAAGATTTTTTCTGTTTTCATGATTTTTCTAAGCCAAAGCTATTTACTACTCTCCATATTTATTGGATGGTTATCAGCAAAAGCTTCATGGAAAATTTACGAATTGGTATTGTATTATAAAATCACATCCCAATGGCTTGGAGCAATTTCAATTCTTTTTATACCATCTGTCGCTTTTTGGTGTTCAGGAGTTTCCAAAGATACTGTCATTCTATTGATGGTGTTTTACATAATACATTACACATTTGGTATCGCCAACAAAACAGTTAAAAACAATTATACCGCTGCCTTTGTTTCACTCATTGCGCTGTATGTCTTACTGCATACGCGATCTTTTATGGCATTTACTGTTGCGGGCCCTTTATTTATTGCTTTAAGTACTAGAATTGTTCAAAAATATAAAGAGAGCAGGGTTATTGCTATTTCATTAAAGTTTTTTATTCTAGCATTTTCTGTTGGTGCCTTTCTATCTATTCTAGCAATTCAAGGCGAAGAAATATCAAAAATATCAAACTCATATCTTGATGAGGCTTTAATTCAGCAAGATGACTTCTTAAAAAACACATCATACGGAACAAAAAAATATGACTTAAACATTACTGATTTTACTCCTATTGGTATGATTAAAGTTGCTCCAATGGCAATTGTTACTGCCTTTTATAGACCTAGCATTTGGGAAGCAAGAAGTCCGCTCCTCATTTTAAGTGGCTTGGAGACACTAGGCTTCATGATTCTGACATTCTATTTCTTTTTTAAGGGTAAAATTATTGAAAAAGTGAAGTTTATCCAAAATAATGAATTGTTAATGTTCAGCTTGACATTTGCTTTAATTTTAGCTTTTTTTGCTGGATTTACTTCCATTTTATTTGGAGTATTGGTTCGAATTAAAGCACCATTACTTCCTTTTTTATTGATGGTTCTGACAGTCAATTTCAATCTAACAAAAAAAATCGAATGATCTTTTTAAAGAAAAACATCATACAACAAACTTATAGTCAGCTAAAGAAAAAATTATCTGCTAAATCTTGGAAAAAAGTGCGCCTGCTACTTCCAATTTCTCTTTTTTCGAACATCATCGAAATCTTGGGGGTTTTCTTGTTATATCCAATTATTCAATTAATACTTAAGCCCGACCTGATAACTGACGATAGTATCTTCAAAACTTTTTTTAACTCATTCGGAATAAGTAATCATGAGGATGCCATTTTGTTTTCATTCATTTTCTTATTCATTTTTTTTGTTTTGAAAAACGGCATTTCTTATATTGTAATAAAGAAAATTACGACTCTTCAATATTCCATTGCAACAGAATTAGTTTTAGAGAGTTTTGATAAACATTTGAACGAAAGCCATTCCTTTTATTCTAAAAATAACATCGCCGTTATCTTAAGAAACATTAGGCAGATACCTTATGAATTTGTAGCTTTTGTCCTTCTTCCGTTCATTAACATAATAAACGAATGTATAGTTTTACTTATTGCTTTAGGCATTATCTTTTTGTACAGTCCCGTTCTTTTTATTTCAATCCTTTTATTCGCTGTTCCTACATTACTAATCTATTCTAATTTTTTCAAAAAAAAACTAAACAGAATAAGTTCCAAAAAAGACAAGTTTGGAAGTGATCAGTATCGAATTGCACTCCAAGCATTGGAAAGCTTTGTAGAGATAAAAGTTTTTCAAAGTAGGGGTTTTTTCATACCTAAATTTACGAGAACTTCCCTTGAGTTTGAGAATGCTTTAAAAGAAAGCACCATTCTAAATACTTTTAGCCCAAAGGTAACCGAAACAGTTACAATTGGTTCTATTTTACTAATTGTTCTAGCAGGTAGATTCTTTCAAATTGAAACGAGTGAGCTTGCTAATTTTCTAATTCTTTTTGCGGTTGGTTCTTTCCGGATATTACCTTCTCTAAATAAAATAACACTCTCTTTGAACTACATAAAGGGGAATAAGCATGTTGTAAAGCATTTGCCTGATGTTATTGAAAAAAAGATGGCTAGTTTTTCTGAGGATGAAAAGATGAATTTTACTTCTGCCATTAGTTTTAGGGACTTGACTTTCTGTTACCAATCAGAGGGAAAAGTGTTTGAAAACATGAACTTTGAAATACAAAAGGGAAGTAAAATTGGAATAATTGGTGAATCTGGAGCCGGGAAAACAACATTTTTAGCTTTGTTGCTTCGATTCTATAAAGAGAATTCTGGAGGAGTTTTTGTCGATGATATTAAGCTTACTTCTCAAAATATTAATTCTTGGTATAAACTTATAAGCTACGTACCACAGAGTGTTAAAATAATAGATGGTAATTTAGCACAGAACATTGCATTTGGAATACCTGAAAAAAATATTGACTATGATCGAATTATAGACATCGTGCAAAAAGTGCATCTGCATGATTTTGTAGAAAAATTGCCAAAAGGAATTTACAGCACTTTTGGAGAAAACAATTCTGACATTTCTGGAGGTCAAAAGCAAAGAATTGGTCTTGCAAGAGCCCTTTATCATGGTGGTGAGTTACTAATTCTTGATGAGGCCACAAGTGCTTTAGACGTTGATACTGAAAAGAGTATAATGACGGAAATTAATAATTTAGAAAGCTACACTGTCATTTTTGTTACACACAGAACAGGTGCATTAAAAGGTTTTGACTCGATTTACGCAATGGAAAATGGAAAACTAAGAATACAATGAAGAAAATAGCTATTCTAAGTATTCGAAACTATGACAAGGCACCAAGAATTGACCGAGAAATAAAAGCTTTATCAAATGATTTTGAAATTGAATTGTTTGGAGAAAATCAAAACAACTTTACAAATTATAAATTCAATAACATTTATGATTTTCGAACGAATTACGATCGAATAATAAATAAATTTTTCAAGAGGAGTCGCTTTTCACTTCTAAAAAAATATTTAGTCGATAATGGAATATCAGTATTAATAATCCATGAGCCGATTTTTTTAAAACTAGCTGTTCAATTGAAAAAGGAAATTGGGATTAAAATTGTTTTTAATGCCCATGAATATCACCCACTAGAATTTGAAGACATTCCAGGATGGATTGAAACGAAAGGGAAAAAAATGAGGTCTCTTTATGAAACTTACTTAAGTGAACTTGATTTATTCATCAATGTCTCTGCTGGGATTAAAGAAAAGTGTAAGCAAGAATTCGGGATTGATTCTATTGTAATTCCTAATGCATCATACTATCAAGAACTTCCAATAAAAAATTGCGGCTCCTTCCCTATTAAGATGGTGCATCATGGTGTGATTTTACCTTCTAGGCAAATTGAAAAAATGATAGAAACCGTAAAAATATTGGGTAAAAACTTTACACTTGACATTATTGGTGTGACTTCTGAAGAAAATAAAAAATATGTGGAGGAGATAAAAAAACAAATCGATAAAACAACCAATGTTTGTTTTCTTGAACCGGTTGTGTACAGTGAAATAATACCACGATTGAATAAGTATGATCTCGGGTTTTACTTTATGGTTAATAATAGTTTTAATAATTCTTTTGCACTCCCCAATAAACTTTTCGAATTCATTCAAGCCCGGCTGGCAATTGCTATAACTCCCATATCTGAAATGAAAGTAATTATCGAAAAACACAACATTGGAATTGTTTCAAAAGAAAGTAATGTAGATTCTATGGTTGAAAGTTTAAAAAACCTAAACTTTGAAGAAGTACAGAAATATAAAGAAGAAACGGTTAAAGCCGCAAAGATTGAGAGTGCAGATGAATATCAAAAATTGTTTCTAAAAAACATCTTATCTTTGGTAAGCAATTAAGTTATTATGTGTGGAATAGCAGGTGTTTTAAGTTTAAATAACGGTCATGTTGATTCGAGAATTGTCTCAAAAATGACAGATTCTATTGCACATCGTGGCCCTGATGGTTTTGGAATATGGCAAAATACGGAACAAAAAATTTGCTTGGGTCACAGGCGTCTTTCCATCATTGACCTGTCAGAAAAAGCCAATCAACCTTTTCACTACAAAGACCGATATTCTATTGTCTTCAATGGTGAAATTTATAATTACATTGAGTTAAGAGAAGAGCTTACCTCTAAAGGTTACTCATTCGAAACTGAATCTGACACTGAGGTTTTAATTGCTTTGTATGACTTAAAAAAAGAAGGTTTTTTAAACGATTTAGATGGGATGTTTTCTTTTGCCATTTGGGATAAGAAAAAGGAAGAATTATTCTGTGCAAGAGACCGTTTTGGCGAGAAACCTTTCTACTATACCGAAAGCAATAGTTGTTTTTATTTTGCATCAGAAATTAAAGCCCTTTGGTCTGCTGGGATAAAGAAAACACCAAAGAAAGAAAGAGTTTTTCAATACTTAGCTTATGACTTAATAACAGACTTCGATCAACCTAAAACTACTTTTTTTGAGAATGTTTTTCAACTAAAACCCGCTCATTATATTACGATTAAAAATGGTAAAATTAATACACAAACCAAATACTGGGATATTGATTTATCAAAAAAGAATACAGAAACAACATTCGATGATGCTGTAATAGAATTTAAGCGATTGTTTTCTATATCCATTAAAAGAAGACTTCGCTCAGATGTTCCAGTAGGCTCTTCACTCTCCGGTGGACTAGATTCATCAAGCATTGTTTATACCATTCAGGATTTAAAAGATGAAAAACAAAGGCAATCAACATTTTCAGCTAGGTTTAAAGGGTTTTCAAAAGATGAAGGAGAATTTATCGATCTCATTACTGACGAGTTAAAAACAGCATCAAATAATGTTTTTGTAACCGAACAAAGCCAAGAAGAGGTGTTTGATAAAGTTTGCTATCACCAAGACGAACCATTTGGAAGCGCAAGTATTTTAGCGCAGTACCAAGTTATGGAATTGGCCAAAGAGAATGACGTCACTGTTTTATTGGATGGACAAGGAGCCGATGAATACCTTGCCGGTTATACACGTTTCTTTCAAAACTATCTATTCTCATTAAGAAAACAAAACAAAGCACTTTTTAAGAAAACAAAAATTAATCTTGATAAATTCTATCAAAATGATATCTCGTTCCATTATTCTAAATACGTACTGCTCAATCCAACCAATTTCATCAGGAAGATTAGGAACAGGACCTTAAAACCCGATTATATTCAACAGTTCAATCCTTCATTTTATCAAAAAAACAAAGGATACTCCTACAAAACTACTTTTGCTAAAGATTTAGACCATGCCTTGTATGATTCGTTGCTTTTAAAAAGTATCCCAACCTTACTTCGCTACGCAGATAGAAATTCAATGGCAAATAGCAGAGAAGTTCGCTTACCATTTTTGTATCACAAATTAGTTGAGTTTGTTTTTTCTTTGCCCGATGAATACAAAATCAGAGAAAACTGGACAAAAGCAATACTTCGGGAGAGTATGAAAGACGTTTTACCTGAAAAAATTTGTTGGCGCAAAGAAAAAGTAGGTTTTGAGCCGCCGAATAGTAGAACAGTTGACCCCGAGATTCTTAAAGAAAGTATTGATCTCCTGGTGAAACATAAGATTTTAAATCGAGAGAAAATTATAGAATCCAAAAGTTGGGACTACGTTCAAACAGCAAAATTATATGAGTAAGAAGACACGTATTTTATTTGCTGCAGTTGATATTGGTTATCGCATTCCTCATTACTCACGTTTTTTGGAAGAAAATTACGGTGACAAAGTAAAGGTAGAATCCTTCTCTAAATATATTTTACCGAAAGAACATTACAAGATATCCTTTACCTATGAATGTCCTATTGACAAATGGAGTCCAATAAGAGTTTACATCTATTCTTCCTTTTTCTTTTTACGAGCATTATTTAAATACGACGTCTTTCATTTCTTTTCAGGAGAAACCATTTTAACGAGAAAACTAAGGCGTTTTGAATTAATGACCTATAAGTTGTTTCGCAAAAAAGTAATTATGCACTATGTAGGTTCAGATATTCGCTCCAATGACTATTTGAAAGACAAAAATGAGCACATCATTGATTATCTTAATGGGAAGAAAATTAAGACAGCTATAAGTGATCAACAACAATTGAAACTTATAGCTAATACAAGGAAATACGCCAATAAAATCATCGTTTCAACTCCTGATTTGTTAGAATTAATTCCAGAAGCAATCTACCTCCCCGTTTTTCTTGATGTTGAAAGTTTACCAAAAACAGAAAGTAAAATAAGCCGAGAAAAAGGAAAGGTTCAAATATTACATTCTCCGTCAGGAACGCTAACCAAAGGTTCAAAGCACATTCACGATGTTTTAACAAAAATATTATCCCACAGAAAAGAAGAAATTGACTTGATTATACCATCGTACAATAAAAAAGGGAGGGAGTTGAATTATTCTTTCAGTAGATATAAAATGATAGAAACAATGGATAACTCTCACATTGTCATCGATCAGATGATTATCGGTTGGTACGGTCTTAAAACAGTTGAAGCATTGTATCATGGAGCAAATGTTGTCTGCTTCATTGAAAAAGAAGAATTTCAATTTGATGACTCCCCTATTATCCAATCGGATGTGTTAAATTTAGAGCGTGTATTAAACACTTTAATTGATCAACTAATAATTGAGAACAACAAAAAAGATAGGCTAAATACAAATAGAAAATGGATTGATAAAAATCACAGCATCGATTCTTATAAGGAATTTTTACATGATTTGTGGTTGAACTAAATGACCTATGAAAAAAGCATTAAAAAAATTATATAGCATCATTCCCTTTAAGAAAAGTATCTTTTCCTTTATCAAGGTTGCCTTTAAGCCTGGACACTCTATTTACAAACACTTACACTTTAAAGGTGTATTTGAAGTCAATGTTAATAAAGAAAAGAGTTTTAAAATTAATCACTATGGCTTTGAAATTGAAAATGAAATCTTTTGGAACGACATCTACAATGGCTGGGAGAAAGTTTCTTTAAAAATTTGGTCGGATTTGTGCGAGCAGTCAGAAGTTATATTCGATATTGGAGCAAATACAGGAGTTTATAGTTTACTTGCAAAAACCACAAATCCAAAAGCTAAAGTCTATGCCTTTGAACCTGTAAAAAGAGTTCATGAAAAATTAGTTGAAAATATTGAGCTAAATAATTTTGATACAATTGCAGAAAACAAAGCAGTTTCTGATAAAACAGGTGTTGCAACAATTTATGACAAAGACACAGAGCACACCTTGTCAGTGACAATTAATAAAGATTTGAGTCCTAATAAGGAAGATTCAATTCCCGTTGAAATTACTACAATTAGATTGGATGAATATATTACTGCAAACAAAATTAAAAAAATTGACTTGCTAAAAATTGACGTAGAAACTCATGAGCCTGAAGTTTTAGAAGGCTTCGGAATGTATTTAAAAGAATTTGAACCTACATTAATAATAGAAATACTCAATGATGAAGTTGCCAATAAAATAGAAGGTTACATTTCTGATATTGACTACTGTTATTACGTTATTGATGAAAAAACAGGTGTTAAGAAAGTTTCCTCTTTGAGAAAAAGTGATTACTTTAATTTTCTAATCTGCAAACCAGAGATAGCAGCAAGTCTTAACTCAATTGCCTTATTCGAAGGGAAATATTAATAAAAGTCTATCCCGTGAATATTACTTACATCATATCGGACATCAATAAAGCAGTTTATTTCGAAGATACTGCGATTGCTCTTCGTGGCAAGGGGCTTACAGTTAGTTTTATTCTTATCAATGCAAAAGGTGGAGATTTAGACACCTTCTTAACCGAGCATCAATTTAAAGTGAAATACATTCGTTGCGAAAAAGTCTCTAAATCTTTTTTTCCTATAAAAAAATGCATCTCTCTTTTAAAAGAATTAAAACCTGAACTCATTCATTGTCATTTAGCGATGGCAAATTGGATAGGACTTTGGGCAGGTAAATTTGCAAGAGTAAAAATAAGAATTTATACACGTCACTCTGGAGAACCTCTCCATATCCATTGGAAAGAAAGGTTGATTGATAAAATTCAAAATCGCCTTGCTACAAGAATAATTGCAATTACTAAAGTAATTGAAGATTTACTATTACAGCAAGGAGTAAATAGAAATAAAGTATCATTAGTACATCATGGATTTATGCTGAATTCATTCTCAGAAGTTTCTGAACTTGATAAAGATGAGATAAAGAAAAAGTACAACATCACGACAGAACGACCTGTCATTGGAGTCGTTGCTCGTTGGATGGAATGGAAAGGTGTACATTTCATCATTGATGCTTATAAAAAGCTTCGTATCGACTTTCCAAACTCAAAATTATTCCTTTTTGGAGCAAGTGAAGAAGGTGATTTTGCTAAAAACCTTTCTAAAGCATTAAAAGGATTACCAGACTATAGTGTTGAGGTCGTTAAGTATGAAAAATACGTACATGCAATGTACACTTTATTTGATATTTACATCCACGTTCCTATCAACAATTCTTGTGAAGCGTTTGGTCAAACTTACGTTGAAGCACTTGCTGCTGGAGTCCCTTCAGTATTTACTCTCAGCGGTATTGCCAATGAGTTTATCATCGATAACGAAAATGCTTTAGTTGTTCCTTACAAGGTTTCAGATGCCATCTACAAAGCAACCAAAAAGCTGATAGAAGATAAAGAGTTGCAAGAGAAGCTTAAAGAAAATGGTTTAATTTCAGTGAAACAGTTTAATTTTGATGACTACATCAACAAACTAATCAAGATTTATGAGTAGCCCATTTTTTTCCATCGTTATCCCAACATACAATCGTGCTGCTTTCTTACCGAAGGTTATTGAATCGTTTTTACAACAAAGGGTTCAAGATTTTGAATTGATTATTGTTGATGATGGAAGTACAGATAATACTGAAGAAGTGGTTGCGCCTTATTTGTCAGAGAAAATTTACTATTATAAAAAAGAAAATGCGGAACGTGCCGCTGCTCGTAATTTTGGAACACAAAAAGCAAAAGGAAAATATATCAATTGGTTTGATTCTGATGATTACGCGTTGAATAATCACTTAGAAACGGCTTTAGAATTTTCAGCTAATAAAGATGTCTTCCATCTGGCCTATAAGCACGAGACACCTAATTTCGAACTTCTTAGAAATGTCGATGATTTACCTTCGCTTATTAATGATTGTTTGTATAAAGGCAACATCTTAAGTTGTAATGGTGTGTTTGTCAAAAAAGAAATTGCCCTTGAGAATCCTTTCAATGAAATAAGAGAACTTTCTGCCAGCGAAGATTTTGAATTGTGGTTGAGGTTAGCATCGAATCACACAATCTATCATCAAAATATTATTACTTCGGTAATCGTGAATCACGACCAAAGAAGTGTTTTATCCATGTCATCTGCAGATAAATTAATTGAACGGTTTACCACCTTTAACTTATTAATAGAGAATAATAGAGGATTAAAGAACTATTATTCTGGTAAATTGAATTATTTGTTGATGAAAAATTATTTATGGTTAGCCGTTGATTTGGCCAACAACGAGCATAAAAAAAAATCTTGGCGCTTTTTAAAGTTGGCTCTCAAAAAAAGTAAATCTGCTTTATTTCAACGTTCTTTCTTCGCAACTATTAAGCATTTAATTATTAGATAGTATAAAAGAATTCTCTATTTTTACCTAAAACAACTTATGCGAATACTAATTACCGGTGGTGCAGGTTTTATTCCAAGTTCATTAGCTGAAAAACTACTTACGATAGATGCTAAAGTTGTGCTAGTTGACAATTTTGTTACTGGAAAGAAAGGAAACATTCCTAATGAGGTAGATTTTTTTGAGGTCGACGTAAATGAATTTGATGAAATTGCCCCAATTTTCAGAAAACACCAATTTGATTACGTTTTTCATTTTGCAGCTCTAGTGGGGGTGAAAAGAACTCTAGAGAATCCGCTAAAAGTTTTAGATGATATTCAAGGTATTAAAAACATTCTATCCTTGGCAAATGAAACAAATGTCAATAGAGTTTTCTATTCTTCATCATCTGAAGTATATGGTGAGCCTGTTCATTTGCCTCAACATGAGGAAACAACGCCCTTGAACTCTCGTTTACCATACGCTATAGTAAAAAATGTAGGAGAATCTTTTTTTAAAAGCTATGAACATACTTACGGTTTAAAGTACACGATATTTAGATTTTTTAACACCTATGGACCTAAACAGAGTCCTGATTTTGTCATGTCTAAGTTTATTAATGATGCTTTACAGAACAATGATATTACAATATATGGAGACGGCAGCCAAACTAGAACCTTCTGCTACATTAATGACAATGTAGATGCCTGCATTAGTGCTTTATTAAATGAGCGCGCCGTAAATAAAGTCTACAATATTGGGAATGATAAAATCACGACCATAAAGGAGTTGGCTGAATTAATTATCAAAACGTGCAATTCTAAATCCAAAATTGTTCATCTACCTCCTCTTAAAGATGGTGATATGACCAGAAGACAACCTGATATCAGCAACATGAAAAAACTATTGAATAGAGAGTTGATTCAGATAGAATCAGGCATTCAACTACTTCTAAATGAATTGAAAGAAGAATGAAGTTATTTGAGCAATTAAATTATACTCTTACATCTTCAAATAGAAATTCGAGCGTTGATGTCTGGCGAGGAATTGCTATAATTTCAGTTGTTTTATTTCATTTTGACGGCTATTTGCCGTTTGGCTCTATTGGCGTAGATTTGTTTTTTGTTATCTCAGGTTTATTAATTGGTGGGATTCTAACAACTAAATTATTTAAGCGAGAGCCAATTAAGTACTTCCGTTTTCTTCTTCAAAGAGGATTTAAAATATGGCCATCATATTATACTTTTATTATCCTCGGAACATTAGTTGCCTATTTGTTATATAGAGAAGATTATTCAAATCAGGTTATACCGTTTTCAGACATGAAACGATATTTGCTATTCTATCAAAACTATACCGGAGAACCCTTTCATTGGAGTTTTGACCATATTTGGTCTTTATGCGTTGAAGAACACTTTTATATATTGCTTCCTTTATTATTTTTAATAATTCGATATTTAGGTTCCAATAGAAGATTATTGATTATTGCGTTAGTGATAGTGATTCTTTTAGGATTTTTCTTTAAATTTTTCATGTTGAATTACACAATCGGAAAAGATACGTATTCTGCAACACATAACAGAATTGACGCCTTAGCATGGGGAGTGTTACTAAATGTTATAATTAAATTAAATTTATTTAATTTAAGAAATAATCCTTATTTATCTTCTTTGTTTTTTCTAGGCCTATTTGGTACTGTTTTAAGTATCACAGCAGATTACCAATTGAATTCTATCTTCTACTCTAAAGTAGTCTATCATTCTATACTTCCTTTCTTCTTTACACTAATGATTTTAGGGACTTATTTTACTGATTTGTCGCGTCTGAAATCTATTAGGATTCTTGGTTACTACAGCTACAATTGGTATCTATGGCACCCTATAATCGTCGTCTTAATAAGTCAAAGTGTTGGTTCAAATTGGTTAGGCTTGATAATTTATTTATTTTTAAGTTTTGCTACTGGAGTTTTGTTCACAATTGGGATTGAAGAGCCATTTTTAAGGTTAAGAAAAAGACTATTGTAAGATTCTTTTAACTTTCTACTTTTACTGGTGCGTTACTTTTGTTTTGAAATTCGGACACAACAAAGACTACAAAGTGCTATTGTATTGATTGTTTGCCACCAGATATTTCATGCCACAAAAATATGTGATCAAGAAAACTAATTGAAAAGTATCCTTCCAATCACAAAAAAATTATATCAACCTAAAACATCAAATGCTTCTTGCCACTCTCTCTCCACTCTGCATCATACTTACTTTTTGAAAAATAAATAATCAAATCAGCATCGTACTTACTGCTCACAAAAAAAACTTTCTTGTCGGCATCATATTTACTATCTGCAAAAAACCATAAACCCTTATTTCCATCAGCATCATACTTCGAAGAGCATTTGTACACGATTAAATCTGCGTCATATTTGCTACTAGCAACAAAAACTTTTATATCCGCATCGTATTTACTATCTGTTGAATAAACCTTTTGTGAGAAAGACATGCTAATGAACATGATCACAATACCTGTTAAAATATATTTTTCCATTTCATCTATTTAAAGCACTAAACTACATTAAATTATTGGAACACAAAAATGGAATCTCTTCAAATTAGAATATCGATAACCTTATGAAAAACTATGTCGGGCGTTAATTTTCGATTCGTTTTAGAGAAAGGTATTTGATAATTTACTACCTTCATCCTCGATTTGAGTGAACCTAACAATCATAGCGCATGCCTCATATGCAATTCTTCAGAAATAGAAGAAATGGATGCGTTTAGTGTTCACCAACTTTCTAAATGCAAAAAATGTTCTTTTGTTTTTATGAAAAGAGTTCCATCTAAACCAGCGCTTATTGATTTTTATGAAAACGACTATAGTAGAACCGAGTTTTTTTCCTCAATTACCATTAAGCGCTACAATGAGATTCTAGACAGTTTTGAAAATTACCGTAACACCAATAAAATTCTTGATGTTGGAGCAGGTAATGGATTTTTTTTAGAAATCGCGAAAGCAAGAGGTTGGGAAGTACATGGCACTGAATTGACAGATAAAGCTGTGGATGTTTGTCGTTCAAAGGGAATTAATATGAATCAAGGTTATCTTGATGAAATTCATTTTGAGAGCGAGTCGTTTGATGTGATTACAAGTTTTGAGGTAATTGAACATATAAATAACCCCAAACCTATTGTTGCTGAAATGCACCGCATCCTTCGTAAAGGTGGTAAATGTTACATTACAACACCAAATTTTAACTCATTACTTAGGTATCGATTAAAGGAGGCCTATGATGTTATAAGCTACCCAAATCACCTCTGTTATTTCACCAAGAAAACGTTGCGAAAACTTTTCCAAGAAGAAAAATTTAAAACTGAACAGATTAAAACCACAGGTATCAGCTTGACAAGAATAAAAACAAGTAAGGGAAAAAGCAATCAAGAATATGTTTCCGAGACCTCAGATGACGAAATGTTCAGACATAAAATAGAGAAAAGTAAAACGTTACGTTCTGGTAAGCATTTTGCAAATTGGTGGCTGAATTTATTTAGTGTAGGGGATAGTTTAAAGGGGACATTTGTAAAGTAGGCTTCGAGAGCCTCAGCCTACAACGAGAGCATGAACTTACTCCGATAACTCAGCCTACAACTATAACTCATAGATCACTGCTCGTAATTTCAAGTAATACTTGTGTCATTAAAATACAGACTAATGCTTTCTTTAGTGAACTAGAACCGATGTGTCTATAAACTGAAATTCTTTGCTCTATAGACTAAGGTTTTAAGATTTGTGATGCAATCTCGTGTTTGTAGGCTGAGGTTCTCGAAGCCTACAAATCCCTAAAAGCCAAAGATAATTGAGGCAACCAGTTGCTCTTCCCTGAAATCAGAGCCTCTTTCTTTTTTCTACTCCAACCTTGTACTTGCTTTTCCCTATAAAATGCCTCTGCCACATAATTATACCTTTCACAATAAACCAATTTAACTGGAGAATACTTCTTCGTATGATTAGCTCCTTTTCCATTTTTATGCTGGCGAATCCTTCTTTCTAAATCATTTGTGCTTCCTGTATAATAACTCTCATTTGAGCACAGCAATATATACATCCATCCTTCTCCCATAGTCTATTTCTTATATAAGTTAGTGAAAAATATTAAAGTTGACTGAGAAAAGGAAAATATTGCAGGCTGAGGCTCTCGAAACCCGCAATATTTTTATCTTTACCCTATGTGCGGAATTGCTGGATATATCGATTTTAATAAAATTTCAACACGAGATAATCTGGTCAGTATGACAGACGTTCTTTCTCACAGAGGACCTGATGGAGCCGATTACGAACAGTTTCAGTATAAAACCGCAATTATCGGGCTGGGCCACAGAAGATTATCTATTATTGACCTGTCAGAGAATGCGAAGCAACCCATGCATTACAAACATTTTACACTCTGCTTCAACGGAGAAATCTACAATTTCGAAGAAATCAAGGCACAATTGACAGAATTGGGACATTCATTTAAGATGGAGTCTGATTCTGAAATGATACTCCACGCGTATGAAGAATGGGGAGAAAAATGTATGGATAAGTTCATTGGGATGTTTGTCTTTAGCATACTTGATGAGAAAAAGCATCAGTTTTTTTGTGTGAGAGATAGAACCGGTGTAAAACCATTCTTTTACTATTTCAAAGATGGATTATTTCTTTTTTCTTCAGAATTAAAGTCCTTTCATGAGCATCCAAATTTCTCAAAAGAAATTAATACAGATGCCGTTGCTTCATATATGCAATATGGCAATGTTCCAACACCTCATTGTATTTTCAAAGATTGCAAAAAAATGAATGCGGGTCATTATTTCACAATTGATTTGCAAAATCCTCCAAAAAACATTGAGCGTATTAATCAAATACAATACTGGAACGTTTATGATTTTTACAATGCGCCAAAATTAGATTTAACCTACGACGAAGCAAAAATACAAACCGAAGAACTACTTCTGTCTTCTTTTAACTACCGCATGGTTGCTGATGTTCCAGTTGGTGTTTTTTTGAGTGGTGGTTATGATAGCGCTTGTGTTACTGCCCTTCTTCAAAAAGATAGAGCAGAAAAACTAAAAACATTTACAATCGGTGTTCCTGATATTGGATTGAATGAAGCCCCTTATGCAAAAGATGTCGCCAAACATCTGGGAACAGATCACACGGAAATAAATTGCACAGAAAAAGAAGCCATTGACATGATTCCTGATTTGCCTTACTTTTTTGATGAGCCTTTTGCTGATTCTAGTGCAATTCCCACAACTTTGGTCAGTAAAATGGCTCGAAAGAAAGTTACTGTTGTATTGAGTGCAGATGGTGGAGACGAAATTTTTGCAGGATATAATCGCTATGATTATATGATGCGCTACGGCAAGAAATTAAATGGTATTCCGAGCATTGTCAGAAAATCGATGACAGGAATTATGGAAAAAGTTTCTTCAGAGAAAATTCCTATCCTAAAAAACAAATATAACTTTCACAATCGTTATGAGAAATTGAAAAATGTTTTAAGCAATCCTTCTAATGAGAACATCATGTTAAGCTTAAGTCAACAGTTTACTAATTTTCAAATGAAAGAATTCATGAATCTTTCTTTCAATGAATTATCAACCAACTATTTAAGTAAAGAATTAAAAAACGAATATTCGCCACTTTCGTATATGATGGCAATTGATTATCAGACCTATTTAATAGATGATATTCTCCAAAAAGTAGACCGTGCAACCATGACGCATAGTTTAGAAGGACGAGAACCATTTTTAGATCATCGAATTATCGAATTCGCTGCCCGTTTACCCAATGAATTCAAGTATCATGAGGGAGTAAAAAAAAGAATTGTTCGTGATATAGTGCATCAATATGTACCAAAAGAATTAATGGACAGACCAAAGATGGGCTTCGCTATTCCTATTGCCAATTGGCTAAACAATGAATTAAAAGAACTTGTGGAAGAATATATTTCGGAATCAAAAATAAAAGAGGACCAAATTTTTAATTGGGAATATATCTCAAAAATAAAAGAAGGCTTCTTTAATGGTAAGAAAGAATATGATACGAAAATATGGTACATCTTGATGTTTCAAATGTGGTATCAAAGATGGTGTAAATAATTTTAATGAAAAACAAAACTGTCCTTTACCTCTCTTATGACGGAATGACCGACCCCTTAGGTCAATCACAAGTTCTCCCCTATCTTAAGGGTTTATCAGAAGCTGGGTATGATATTCATTTGGTGAGTTATGAAAAAATGGAGCGCTTCAAAAAGTTCAAGAAAGTAATCCAACAAATTTGTGATGGAGCAAATATTAATTGGCATCCACAAGATTATGTTCAAGGTGGCGGGCTAAAAACTACATTGAGGCAAGTACGAAAAATGAAAAAGATAACCTTCTATTTACAAGGCCTACACAATTTCAATATTGTTCATTGTAGAAGCTACATTGCTGCACTTTCAGGATTAGAATTGAAAAGAGAAAAAGGAGTGAAATTTGTTTTTGATATGCGTGGCTTTTGGGCAGATGAAAGAGTCGATGGTAATATTTGGAGCTTAAACAATGTACTTTATAAATCAATCTATAAATTCTTCAAACGCAAAGAAATTCAATTCTTTCGAGAATCAGATTATACAATTTCTCTAACAGAAAATGGTAAGAATGAAATAGAATCGTGGGAGGTTTTCAAAACGAGTAAACCTAAGATTAAAATTATCCCATGTTGTGTTGATTTAAATTTGTTCGACCCCAAAAAAGTCTCATTAGAACAAAAAAAAAGAGCAAAGAAAGAGTTGAATATTGAAGAAGAACAATTTGTTTTGGGATATGTAGGTTCTATTGGAACTTGGTATATGCTTTCTGAAATGCTAGACTATTTCAAAGTGTTGAAACAATCAAAAGTAAATGCCGTCTTTCTTTTTATTTCAGGAGAAGATCCTCAAAAAATTAAAGCAAGAGCCAAAGAAAAAGGAATAGATGAGCAAAATATTATTGTAAAGTCCGTTTTGCACACTGAAGTTCCATTGCACATTGCACTGTTTGATGTATCTATCTTTTTTATTCGTTCAACCTATTCAAAAAAAGCATCATCTCCTACAAAGCAAGGTGAGATTATGGCTATGGGAATTCCTTTGATTTGCAATTCGGGAGTTGGTGATACAGATTCTATTGTGCATGAATACCACGCAGGAAAAGTAATTGAGCATTTTACGGAAGAAACTTATCATTTAACAATCAACGATATAAGTTCTTTCGACCACCAAAAAACTATCAATGGTGCAAAGGACTATTTCTCATTGGAAGAAGGAGTAAAACGTTATCTTAGTGTTTACAAAGAAGTTGATGAGTAAGCGAATTCTATTTATAACGCCCTACCCGCAAGGCGAAGCTCCTTCACAGAGATTTCGTTTTGAGCAGTATTTTGATTTTCTCAAAAAGCAAGGCTATGAAACAGAAATGCATTCTTTTCTCAATCAGAAAACATGGAATTCATTGTATAATCATGGCTCCTTCTTTGCTAAGGCAAGTGGAATTATTGGTAGTTTCTGGAGAAGAAAATTATTAATGTTTAGCATTCGGAAATTCGATTACATCTATATTCACCGAGAGGCTTCAATGATTGGACCTCCGATTTTCGAATGGTTCATTGCGAAAGTTCTTCGCAGAAAATATATTTATGACTACGATGACGCAATCTGGTTAACAAATTACAGCGAACAAAACGCAAAATTTCAAAAACTGAAAGCATACGGTAAAGTAAAAAAAATTATCAAATGGGCGGATGTTGTCACAACAGGTAATTCTTTCTTGCAAGAATTCGGAAAGAAATACAACCAGAATGTTTTAGTTATTCCGACCACAATCGACTTGAAAAAAAGTCATAATCAACCAACAAATCATTCCCATTTTCCAGTAAACATTGGTTGGACAGGTTCGCATACGACTATGTCCTATCTTGATTCATTAATTCCCGTTCTCCAAGAATTAGAAAAGGAAAACGACTTCACTTTTACCATTATTTCAAATGAAAAACCAACCTTTAAACTGAACTCTCTGCGCTTTATAAAATGGAAAAAAGAAACTGAAATTCAAGACTTATCAAGCATTAATATTGGTATTATGCCCCTTTCAGATAATGAATGGGCGAAAGGGAAATGCGGATTCAAAGCTTTACAATATATGTCTCTAGAAATCCCTGCTCTTGCTTCTCCAATAGGTGTGAACACAGAAATCATAGAAGATGGAAAGAATGGTTATCTTTGTGCAACTTCTGAAGAATGGAAGGAAAAATTAAGTATCCTCTTAAAAAATCAACAATTACGTGAACAAATTGGTAAGGAAGGCTATGACACAGTTCGTAAAAAATATTCAGTTGAAGCCAATTGCGGCAGCTATTTAAAATTATTCCAATGACAAAATTAGTATTTGCAACAGCCAACCAAAACAAGGTAATAGAGATTGATAACCTTCTCCCTGAAAACATTCAGCTCTCATCTCTAAAGGAGTTGGGACAGAAAAAAGAGATTCCTGAAACATCAAAGACGATCGAAGGAAATGCCATTCAAAAAGCGAATTTTATTGCCGAAAAATACAATGTGAATTGCTTTGCTGATGATACTGGATTAGAGATTAATGCCTTAAAAGGAGAACCGGGCGTCAATTCTGCAAGATATGCAGGTGTAGAAAAAGATGCCGACCTTAACATTAAGCTCGTTCTTAAAAATATGGATGGCGTTTCTAAACGTGGTGCTCAATTCAAAACTGTAATTGCCCTTAACCTTGATGGAGAACAACATCTTTTCTTTGGAGTAGTGAAAGGAACGATTCGCAAGCAAAGAATTGGGAAAAATGGCTTTGGATATGACCCAATTTTTGAACCAGAAAATTGCGGTAGAACATTCGCCGAAATGACATTGGAAGAGAAAAATAAGTATTCTCATAGGGCAAGAGCTTTTAACAAAATGATTCGGTTTTTAAATAGCAAGAAGGGATAGATACTTCCGTCTCGACTACGCTCGACGTCCGTAATTAAACCAAACGACATTCTCAGTAAATAAATGATTTCGTAATTAAACGACACAACTCTCATAGTTAAAATGCTCAATGATTGTAGTTGAAACCGAACGACTACAAAACTACGTCGCACTCCTACTCGTTGACAAGACAAGCAACGATAAGCCACTTTCACGAACGTCGAGCGTAGCCGAGATGGTAGTGAAAGTTATTTTTCACCATCCCATTTTTCACAGTGGCTTGTATTCATACATTCAGAATTTAACTTTAGCACGTCAATTTCTCCTGCAATTAATGCTTTTTTCTTTGCTTGGCTCCAATTTTGAATTTGTTTTTCTCTATAAAACGCTACATCAATTCTGTTGTATCTTTCATAGTAAACAAGTTCAACAGGAGAATGTTTATTGGTGTAATTTGCTCCTTGACCATTCTGATGCTACTTAATTCTTCTTTCTAAATATTTCCAGTATAAAAAGTTCCATTTGAACATTTTAGTATATACATGTATCCTGTCATTGATTAGGTTGTGTTAGGTTAATAGAAATAAAAGTTACGAAAAAACAATTGATATTGTGATGACTGTTACCTGTTTATTTACCTTCCGTCTCGGCTACGCTCGACGTCCGTAATAAAACCAAACAACATTCTCAGTAAATAAATGATTTCGTAATTAAACGACACAACTC
>TARA_R110002072_G_scaffold145459_1_pt1 | contig 45042 bp, 15 predicted proteins | sample TARA_R110002072 | Tara Oceans TARA_R110002072 (sample SAMEA4397118) | marine metagenome | biome: Polar Biome; feature: [SRF] surface water layer (ENVO:00010504); material: water (ENVO:00002006), including particulate matter (ENVO:01000060) such as... | depth 5 m
CGGTGTCAGTGCCGAAGGAGACGTCTTTGTTGACGAAGCGGCAGCGGGCACAGACCTGACGATCGGGCAGGTTCAGGATCTGATTACTCCCGGCACGTTCGACGGCATCGCGACGTCGACGGACGCCGTCATCGTCCAGCTGCTCGCTGACGGTGGCACGCTGACCGTTACCGACGCACTCAGCGTCGACACGATTAGAACGTCTGGAGCCAACGTCACGCTGGTCGCCGACGAGATGACCTTTGTCTCAGGCAACGCGCAACGGGGCGTGAACGCCGGAGCGGCCATCGTCGTGCTGAAGTCGCTGAACGCGCAGGCGGTCGATCTCGGATCGGCGGCCACGACGGTTAACGACGTGCTGGAATTGTCGGCCGCAGAAATTGCCGAGATTTCAGCCGCTGGCGGCAGCATCGTGATCGGCTCTGATGCTGACGCGACGAACATTACCGCATCGTCCATCAGCCTCAGCGCAGACGTGGACTTCACAACGTCGAACGTGCTGCTGGCCTCGACCGGCGACATCACCAGCACGAACGGTGCCAATGAAGTGAACGTTAACGCTGGAGCTGGTTCGCTCACCTTCCAGGCGGGTGGATCGATCGGTGCGGCGGGAACGGCATTCGGGCTGGAAGTCGCCACGGTCAGCGCAGCCGCCGGCACCACAGATGACCTGATCGAAATCGAAGACATCGACGGTGACCTGACCGTCAGTCGCGTGACAATCGGCGGAACGGACTTTGATAACGTCTCGGCATCGGACACGGTGACAATCGTCGCGTCCGGCGGCAACCTGTCGACAACCGCTTTGATCGGTCAGATTTCGACGACCGGCGACAACGACAAAATCACTCTGACGTCGAGCGACGGATCAGTCGCGATCAACGGGAGCGTGACATCCGACGGCGGCGAAATCGAAATCAACGCCGACACGGGAATCACGTTCGACAATGTCGACGCAGACGTCGTCAGCTTCATGACGACCGGATCTGGCGGGCAGGGAATCGCCGGGCTGATCGATATCAACGCGGACGTCGACGGCGACGGATCAGGCACGTTTTTAATTTCCGACGCCGGGGCGACGCTGTCGACGGACTCGAACACCGACGCGAATATCGACATCAGCGGCGGCGACTTCAGTCTGACTGCCGACGCGACAATCGACGCCGGAACCGGGACACTGCTGATCGCTCCCGGATCGGGCAAGGCCGTTACGATTGGCGTTGGTGCCGCCGACTTCGGGATCAGCAACACGGAAATCAACTTCGTCGATGAAGCGTCGAGCCTGGTCATTGGCCAGACAAACGGAACGACAACCGCCAGTTCGATCACGATTGACGGAGCGTTCAACCTTTCGACGATCGCAACCTCTCCGGACAACGTCACGTTGATTACCAGCGGAGCGATCAGTAACGCGGGCGGCACGCTGACGATGCCGGCTGCTGCCGATCTGTTGCTGCTGGCTCAGACGGGAATCGGATCCAGTGGGAACGCCATTGCGACGGCCGGGCTGAGCGACATCGCTGCTCAATCGAATTCAGGCGGCGTCTTTGTCACGAACTCGGGCAGCGGCGACGTCAACATCACGACGGTTACTGACGGAGTCGCCAACACCGCGACCGGCATCACGTCGACCACCGGCGGCGACATCGAAGTTGTCAATAACTTTGCAACAGGAACTTTGACCGTCAGCCAGGCAGTGACCGCAGCCGCAGCCGGGGCAGTCACTCTGACAACGGCCAGCGGCAACGTGCAGGTTGAATCCGGAGTGACGTCTGATTCAGGCATGATCGACGTGAATTCAGGCGAGGCGTTTACACTGGCTGACGGAATTTCGGTGTCGTCGACCAGCGGCTCGATCGACATCAGCACGACGGGTGCGAACGCTCTGGCGGTCAACGGAAATGTGACGACGGGCGGCACCGGGAACGTGACGCTTGATGGTTCAGACTCGATCGTGATGGATGGCGACTCGCTGGTTCAATCGTCTGCTGGTAACGTCACGATCGACTCGGCTAATGGCGGAGTGACCATTGACGTCGTGTCATCCCTCGGCGGCGGAAACATCATTGTCGCGGCTGGCAGCGACGGGACTGCCGACGCCAGCGACGATCTTACATTGACCGACGCCGTGACGGCTTCCGGGAGCAACGGCAACATCAGTCTGTTCGCTGGCGATACGATTTCGGTTCCCGTCGTCACGATCAGCGCGGCTGGAACTGGCGACGTCCTGCTCAGCGCCGGCACCGACTTCAACGAAGGTGGAACTCTGCAGAACGCGTCGGACGCGGGCAACGTGATTCTTGCGGATGGTTCAATCGTCTCGTCGCAGGGTGGCAACATCACGCTGCGAGCACCAGGCAACGTTCAGATCAGCACGGTCAATGCGGACAGCGATGCAGGGGGGGCGATCGGCAACGTCATCGTCACCGCTGACTTCGACGGAGTGGCGTCTGGCCTTTCAGACAACGTCGGTGAAATTACCGAAGTGCTGATGGGAGAAGCTGCGAACATCACGGCTGACAGTCTGGCGCTGCGAGCCGCCACGGGAATCGGCTCGATTGATGATCTGAACACGACAGTCTCCACCGTGGCGTTCAGCAATGGAACGTCGGGCAACGTTAACCTGACGAACTCAACCGGGCTGACCGTTGGCAGTTTTGACGGACTGACGTCGTCCAGCAACGTAGGAGCTGGAACGACGACGATCGTCGCCAGCGGCGCAATCACGTTTGCTCATGACACGTCCAGCGACGGAACGTTGACTGCTCAGGCTCTTGAGTCTGCCGCAACCAATTCAGACAACATCGCAGTCAACGCAGCGGTGACGGTTCAGTCGACGGCTGGAAACATGATCTTCGAAGCGGGAGACCGCATCAGCCTTGCGGCCACCGCGACGGTGATGGCCACTTCGTCTTCGGCGATGATCACGCTCGACTCAGGGTTCGGCGATACCGACTCCGACGGAGCGATGACACTCGACGGGACGATCTCCGGAAACGCCACCAATGGAGTCGTGACGCTCGATCTGAACGCTCAGCAGGGGGCAACGCAGGCCGGCACGGGAACGGTCACAGCCGCCGGTCTGCAGTTGTTGAGTACTGGCAACGACGGGGCATTTTCGCTGGGTACCAGCACGACGAACGACGTTAGCACGCTGTCAGCGAATACAGCCGGAGCGATCACGTTCCGGGATACTGACACGTTGACAATCGGCACGGTGACGACCGTCGGCATCAGCACGTCCAACGACGATGTTGCGATTCAAACCGGCGACACGCTGACAATCGACGATGCGGTTTCGATTGGCACGGGCCGGTTCACGATTAACTCGGCCAACGGAGCGACTCAGGTTTCCGGCGACGACATCGCGGCTCAGGATCTGGTGCTGCTGGGCACCGGAACGTTTACGCTCGACAGTGTCGGCAACGATGTCGACACCGTCGCTGCGGACCTGGACCCCGGAGTAATTTCCTACACCGACGTTGATGACCTATCGATTGGAACTGTCGGCTCGACGATCGGAATTAACACCGGCATTATCGGTACGACGGATGGCGGAACGGTGACGATCAACGCGACGAGCGGCACCATCACCGTTAATCAGGCCATCAATACTCAGCAGGGAACCGGCGGCGGTCTGGTCATCACAGGCGATGTCGACCTGAATGCTTCGCTGACGGCGGGTGCCGGAACGATCACGCTCAACGGCAACGACGTCGACACCGCCGACATCGTCATTGCGGCTAATCTGATCGCAGACGGCACGATCGACCTGGACGCTCGTCGCGATATCCTCGTGCAGGCGACGGTTCAAACGACGGGTACAGGATCGGACATCCGACTGACCGCCGACTCGGACGCTGACACGGTCGGCGGTCTTCGAGTCGAAGGGACCGGGTTTGTTGACTCAGCGGATGAAGTCACGCTCGAAGGCTCGGACCTCTTCGTCATCGCCGGCACCAGCGAAGCCGTTCAGATTGACGTCGACAATGTTTCGGCCACAAACAATCAGGTTCAGGCTGGCGGAGCGATTTTGATTCAGGACGGAGTGAACGCTCCAGCCACCGCCGACACGGTCATCAACGGTCGAGTTGCCGCCACGACGACGACCGCAACCATCACCATCACCGCCGAGCAGGATGTGCTGTTCGGAGCCGACGGTGATCTGATCGGACTGGGCGGAACGATCACTGTCACCGCCGATACGCGATCGGGCAACAACGGCGGAACCATCACGATGAGCGATGGCACCATGATTGACGCGACCGATGGACTCATCGATTTCGACGCTGACGGCAACATCTCACTCGGTCAGCTCACCACGACAAACACAACGGATTCAGCGGCAACGATCACGACGACATCCGGAGCCATTCTCGACATCACCGCAGCCGAAACTTCCAACATCTCCGCCGGTACGACTGTCCTGCGAGCGGCAACCGGCATCGGTGACGCGGCTGTCGATAACTCGGACATTGATGTTTCTGTCGGCAGCCTGGCGGCGACGACATCAACCGGCGACATCAGTATTTCAGACGACGCGGCTCTGGACATCACGACGGTTGACGGCCTGTCCGGTATCACGATTACGACGGGCGGAGCGGGCGACGACATTCTGATTCGAGAAGGCAACGCAGCGGGGTCTGACGACCTGACAATCAGTCAGACGATCAGCAACTCCGGATCCGGCAACGTGACGCTGTTTGCTGATGGTGCTGATTCTCAGAATGACAACCTCAACATCAATGCCAGCATTTCGGCCAGCGGTGGCGACGTCGTGATCGTCAGCTACGAAGACGTTGACTTCGGCTCAGCACCAACCGTGTCGACGACCGGCGCCGGCACGATCGCAATTCATGCCGGGCGAGTGTTCAACTTTGGAGCGGCCCTGACTCTTGGAAGCACGACGGCCGACATCCTGGAAGGCGGCGCGAACGAGTACATCGTTCAGACGGCTGGTGGCACGATCACACTGACGGCGACTCGGAACATTGAACTCGAAACGGTCAACGCCGGAATGACCGGCACGGTGATCGTCACCGCCGACAGTGATCTCGACGGTTTGGGATCGATCATCGATGCCCTTGCTTCCGAAGCGGCCAACATCACCGCATTGTCTCTGGCCTTGCGAGCGGGTGACGGCGTCGGTTCAGGAGAAGCCGCTGACGATGCCGACATTGACCTGGTCGTCACGAATGTTGCCGCATTCACCAACACGGGCGACATTCACCTTCAGAACACGGGCGGCCTGACGGTTGGCACCGTCGACTCGCTGGCCGGCGTCACGATCACCGATGATGGAAACGTCAATGGCGGAAGCGATATCACGATCCGAGCCGCCAGTCCGCTCACCGTTTCAGCGGGCGCCCCGGTCGTTAACAACGCTGGAGGAAACATCACGCTGGCCGCTGAAGGATCGGACGCTGCCGACGACCTGACAATTAACGATGCCGTGACGGCTCTGGGCGGAGACGGAAACATCAGCCTGTTCGCTGGCGACACGATCTCGCTGGCTGCAATCACCATCGGTGCCGCTGGTGTCGGAATGGTCGTACTGAGTGCCGGCTCGGACTTCAACAACGCCACGGTGCGAGACGGAAACGCGGACGGCGACGTCCTGATGACCAGCGGCGCGATCGTTCAATCAGAAGGCGGCAATATTACGTTGCAGGCTCCGGACGACGTGCAGATTTCGATCGTCAACGCGGATAGCGATGCTGGAAGCACCATCGGCGACATCATTGTCACAGCCGACTTTGCCGGACCCGACACCAGCGGAGGAGCGGGCGACACGTACGACAGCGACGGTGTCGGAGCCATCACTGACGTGCTGACGGGCGAAGCGGTCAACCTGACCGGCAACCTCGCCACACTGACCGCCGCGACGGGAATCGGCTCAGCCGACGATCTCGACACCGACCTCGCTCAGGTCAATGTCGCCAACTCGACCAGCGGCAGCGTGATGATCACCGAACTGGCCGGAGCCGGCGACAACGCTCTGGAAGTCACCGGAGTGACAAACGTGACGGGCAACATTGACGTTCGCACCGAAGATGGCGCCCTCACGCTGTCGGGTGCTGCGTCGACAACCACGGTCGGAACCATCACGTTCGTCGCGGGCGACAGTGACAACGACGGCAACGGCGACCTGGCAATTGAAGCAAGCGTCTCAGCGGCAACCGGTCAGGTGACGCTGACTTCAGCTGGCAACGATGTGACGTTCACGGCTGCTGGCGATGTCACGACGACGACCGGCGAAATTGAGGTCAACGCGGGAGCAACCGGCGTCGGTGTCATCACGATGACCGACAACGGAGCAACAGATGCGACCGTTCTGAATGCCGGCAGCGGACTGATCGATCTCAACGGAGTTGGTGACGTGACTCTGGGCAGCGTCGTCACGACAAACGCAACCGTCGACGCGGTCAACATTGCATCAACGACCGGAGCGATTCTGGATGGCGGCGACTTTGCCGTCGACATCGTCGCAGACGGCGGCACGACGACTCTCGTTGCAGGGGCGTCGATCGGTACGGCGGGTAACGGACTCGACACAACCATTGACCGACTGAACGCCACTTCTTCGGCAGGCGACGTTCATGTCGATGAGACAAACGGCCTGACCGCTGTTTCTGTCACGGCCACGGGAGCCGGGAACGATGTCGATATCTCCAGCACAACGGGTGACATCCTGGTTGGAGTCGTCACGGCCCCGGATACGATCACGCTGACGACAATTGATGGCGGCATCGAAGAACTGTCCGGCGGGGAAGCGGATGCGGACGCTGACCTGGTCGCCACCACGCTGAATCTCGATGCGACGGTCGGCATCGGGGATGACGCCACGATCGAAATCACGGCGACATCCATCGCGGCCGACACGGCGAACAATAATATTGATCTGCTGAATCAGAATCCCGGAGCTGCCGTCACGGCAACCAGTCTCACAACGGGGACCGGGACCATCGATTTCGTGCAGACCGGAAACGAAGCCCTGACGGTGACGCTGGCTCAGACGACCGATGGAACGATCACAATCCAGAATACCGGCGACACGGACACCGACACGTTAACTCTGACTGCCGTCACCGCTGGCGGTTCTGGTGACGTGAATGCGACGACGCTGACGGCCGGCGACGTCCTCGTCGGTGCGGTCATCGCTGACGCCAACACTGTCACAGTCACCTCGGCGGGTGCCATTAACGACGCGGCCATCGACACGGCGATCGACGTGACGGTCGGCACGGGCACCATCGATCTGAACGCGGTCGACGGAATCGGCAACACGGCGGCACTCGAACTGGCAGGAACATCGATCAGCGCGGATACCTCTGCCGGAGCGATCGATCTCGACAATGTTCTGGCAACTGACGTCTCAGTCACTTCGCTGACGACCGTCGGCAGCACGATTACCTTCGACCAGAGTGGGGGCGGCAGCGTCAGTTTCGACGGTCTGGTTTCCAGTGGCAACGCCGGGATCGCGGGAGACGACATCGTTCTCACGGCTGCAAACGGCGATCTGACGATTAATGCGGCTGTTGAATCCCGTACGGCCGACGTGACGGTGACGTCAACGGAAAACGTCATCGTGACGGCTGCTGGAAGCATCACATCCATTGGTGGCGATGTGGTTCTGAATTCGGATACCGACACTGCCACTTCAGCCGGAGGTGGAATTAGAGTTCTTGGCATCGTCACTTCAGCCGGTGGAAACATCACGCTTGGTGGTGGCGCCGACCCGGCTGTCACGAACGCGGTTGCCACAGCAGGTTCCGATAGCGATGGCATCAAGATCGACGGCGGTACGCTTGATGCCGCTGCCGGTAACATATCGTTGCGAGGTTTCAGTGCGATTGGTGACGGTGTCGAAATTCAGACTAACGCGGTCATTCAGACGACTTCTGGTAATGTTTCGCTTCAGGGATCCAGCACGTTTGATGACGGGATAGCTCTTGAGAGTGGTGCCGTTATCGAGACAACTTCTGGAGCCATTACGCTCAACGGAACCACCACATCTGTTTCAGGCGATGATGGTATCAAGGCCAGCGATACAGGAACGACGGTCACTTCGGCGACCGGAAGCATCTCCTTCACAGGTATGGCATCGACGGGTGATGGTGTTGATATTTCGGCAGGTGCCGTGATTTCTTCGACCAGTACAGCGACGATCATGATCGATGGAACTTCGACGGCCATGACCGAGACTGGCGTGAAAATTCGTGGAGCGAATACGCAGATCACGTCAGTGGATGGGAACATCACGATCACCGGAACGGATAACAACACTGCTGGCGTTTTCGTTACGACCGGTGCTGAAATTTCTTCGACGGGAACCGGTGCCGATGCGGCCAGCATCACGATCACAGGCACTGGCGATGCTGGGATCGACATTATCTCGGCGGGGACGTTGATCACTTCTGTTGATGGAAACATTCTGCTTGACGGAACCGGCAACACGTTCGAAGGCATTGTGATTACGGATGCGACAATTTCGGCGACCGGAACAACGGCTGACGCCGCCACGATCACACTCGACGGTGTAAGCACCGCTAATGATGCCGTTCTGTTGAGAAGTGGGTCGACGATTACGTCAGTTGCCGGTGACATTCAGCTCACGGGGGATGCCAGCACCGCCACTGATGATGGCATTGAACTGGAGGCTGGATCGACCGTCTCTTCTACTGGAAGTGGCGCCGTCGTGGCCAGTATCACTCTGTTGGGCACGGGCGGAACAAACAACGACGGCATTCACATCGACGGTTCAGTGACGTCCGTCGACGGAAACATTCAACTCGCCGGTACAACTTCGGACGCCGATGGCGACGATGGGATCGACCTGGACGTTGGCCTTATCGAAGCGACCGGGTCAGGTGCCATTCTGTTAACAGGAAATGGCCGAACAAATGGCATCGAGCTGAATTCGTCGATCACGTCGAACTCTGGAGCAATCACTCTGCAAAGTGTTGACGACACAATCGAATTCCAGGCCCCTGCGTCGGTCATGTCAAATTCTGGCAGTGTCATGGTCACGGCTGATATGACGGTCGGTGGAGCATCCGGGCAACTGCTGATGGCTGATGGCTCCGAAATTCTTGCTGGCAGCGGCACGATTGATATCGATGCCGAAGGCGACATCACGATCGGGCTGCTGCAGACGACAGACGCATCCAGTACGGCGGTAACCATCGACTCGGCAACGGGAGCCGTGATTGACGCTGGCAACGCCAGTGTGCTGAATGTCGACGCCACTGCCGGTCGATTGGTCATCAATGCAGTGACGGGTATTGGAGCAGCCGACACTCTTGAAACCAACGTCGCCAGTCTGGACGTGGACAACTCGACCAGCGGCAACATCGATATTCTCGAAACAGACACCGTCACCGTTTTCGACGCTCAACAGGCAACCGTCGGCAACATTCAAATCATCGCCGGCGGAACGCTGACCGTGGATAACGGAGGAGTGGTTGCCAACGCTGTTGCGACAACCGGTGCTGGCTCGATCGTTCTGTCCGCCACGGGGATCGACTCGAATCTTGTCATTAACGATGGCGTACAGTCCGCAACGGGAACGATCCTGCTCACCGCCGACAATGACGTCTTCTTCGACGCCGACGGCGATGTTACCAGCACGACCGGCAACGTCACCGTCACTGCTGATGCGGATTCTGCGACGGACAGCGGCGGGACCGACCAGGGTTCGATCACGATGACTGACGGAGCGGTCATCAACGCCGGCAGCGGTCTGGTTGACCTCAACGCGAACGAAGACATTCTGTTGTCGTCAGTCACGACTACGACTGAAGTTCAGGCGACGTCTGTGGTAGGCAGCATTCTCGACAACGGCGACAGCGACGCGGATGTTACTGCCGCCATGATTGCTCTGCGGGCACTGAACGGGATCGGGACGGATGCCAACTCGATCGATACGGTTTCGGATGTCGGGGCGGGAAGCCTCACGATTGCGACGCTGACCGACTCAGGCGACATCCACATCGCCAATACGGGCGCTTTGATTGTTGGCACGGTGGATTCGCTCGTCGGAGTGACGGTCTCCGATGCCGCAGCCGGTGGTGATGATTCAGGAGCGGACAACATTTCATTGATGGCGGCTGGGGCATTGACGGTGAACAACGATGTAACCAACAGCGACGGCGGTGACGTCACGCTTACCGCAACTGATTCCGGAGCAGCCGGTGACGACGTGACGGTGGCGACAGGAGTTTCGATCGAAGCAGCCGACGGAAACGGAAACATCACGCTCAACGCCGGAGACAATCTCGCACTCAACGGGACGGCAAGCGTGCTGGCGGCAGGTGCGGGTGTCGTGACGGTGACGGCGGACGCAGGGAGTGTCGATGCGGGCGGTGCGATTTCGATGGCCGATGGCTCGACAGTGACGTCCGGCAGTGGTCTGATCGACCTCAACGCGACTGACAACATCACGCTGGGGGGGCTTTTAACAACCGGCAACGTGACGATCGACACAATCACTGGTGAAGTCATCGACGGCGGCGACGCGAACGTCGACGTGACTGCCGACACGCTGAGCATCAACGCCAACGGTGGCATTGGTGAGTCGGCTGGCTCTGGAGCTGACGCCGCTATCGAGACAACAATCAGCACGCTCAACGCGACGACGACCGACGGAACGATTCAGATTGACGAGTCCGATGGAGCGACGCTGGCCAGTGTAACGGCGGGTGGGGCCGGTGATGTCCGGATCGTTACCACGACCGGTAATCTTTCCGTTCAAAGCGTTTCGGCGGATGGGGATCTAGTCGCTCTAACGGCGACCGCTGGGGCCATTACCGATGGTTCGGCAGGCGAAACAGAAAATATCACGGCGGATGAAGTCGTTCTACGAGCGGCTACTGGCATCGGCAATGCTTCGACCAATGATGCGGACCTCGATCTGGCAGTCGCGAGCCTGGCGGCGACAACCGCGACGGGCGACATCTCACTAAGTGAGTCGGCGGGGCTGCTGGTGACGACTGTTGATGGACTGTCGGGCGTCTCGATCACCGCTGGCGGAGCGGGCGACGACATTCTGATCCGCGAAGGCCAGGCAGCCGGTGCGGATGAGTTGCGAATTCTGCAGGACGTTTCCAGCAGCGGAGCCGGTGACATCACAATTGCGGCCGGTGGTGATTCAGCAAACGACGACCTGGACATCGACGCGAACATCACGTCGGGTGGCGGCAACATTCTGATTGTCAGCTTTGACGACATCGACTTCAGCGCGGCTCCGACAATGTCCACGATGGGGACGGGAACAATCGCTGTCCACGCGGGACGAACATTCGACTTTGTCAGCGGAGTCAGTGCTGCCGGAACCGGGACGGCGACGGCCGCCATTCTGCAGGCAGCCGAGTACACAATTCAGACCGACCAGGGCGACATCACGCTGACGGCGAATCAGAACGTCGAACTGGACTCGATCAGCTCGACATCCGGCACAGTGATCGTGACAGCCGATGCCGATTCCACCGGCACGGGATCGATCAGCGACACCCTTGCGAGCGAATCTGCCAACATCACCGCTTCGGCTGTTGCACTGCGAGCGGCTGAGGGCATTGGATTGGCAGACGACATTGACACCAGTGTCGCGACCATCTCCGCGACGAATTCAACCAGCGGAAGCATTCAGGTAGACAACGCTGCCGGGTCCGACCTGACAATTGCAACGGTGAACGGCCTTGCCGGAATTATGAACGGCGGCGGAGCGATTCTCGTCAACAATCTGAACGGGACGCTCACTGTTGATGATGCCGTTGCAACAGTAGCCGGAACGGGGGGGGCGCTGAGTCTTTCCGGGTCGCTGGTGATCAATGCGCCGATCGATGCCGGGCAGTTTGATGTCACGCTCAACGGAAACGACAACGGCGACGATGACCTGATCGTGAATGCCGATCTGACAACCGACCAGGCACTGACGCTATCCGCTTCCCGGGACATTGTTATCAACGCGACGGTTCAGACAACGGGAGCCGGTTCGGACATCACAGCGACTGCTGACAACGACAATGACGGAATCGGAGGCGTCCAGGTCACGGCGGCTGGTCAGGTCAACTCAGCGGATGCTGTTATCCTGACGGGGGCCGACCTGTTTGCTGACGCCGTCGGTTCGGAAAGCGTGCAGATTGATTCCAACGGAGCGACAGCTCAGGTTCTGGCCGCAGGTGATATCACGATCGGACCGGGAGCCGGTGCCGCCGCCGCAACCGATGTCGAAGTCAACGGACTTGTGCAGTCAACTGGAGCGGCCACGACGATCACAATCACGGCCAATCGTGATGTACTGTTCGGCGTCGACGGCGACGTGACGAGAAGCGATGCCGGTGCCTCGGGACTCATCAGCGTCTTTTCGGATCAGACAAGCATTGCCAGCACCGGCGGCGTGATCACGATGGCCGATGGCACGGTTATCAACGGCGGCGGTGGGCAGGTTGAAGTTATCGCCGATGGTCGTCTGACGCTCGGTCAGATCATCACGACCGACCTGATCAACATTGGCAGCGTGGCCGCGGACGTCATCGACGGCGGCGACACCGGCGGAGCCGACCTGATCGCCAGCAGCCTGGCGATCGCTGGCGAAACCGGAGTCGGTACCGATGCTGACTCGATCGAAACGCAAGTCAGCGCGCTCAGTGGCCAGACGGATTCGGGAGACTTCCATGTTTCGAATACCGGTGATCTGGCGATTGACACGGTAAACCTGACCGTCAACGTTGCCGCGATCCTCGGCATGGTCACTGTCGACGGAGTTCAGATCGAAGATTCACTCGACGACAACTCCGGAAATGACAACATCACAATCACGACCAGCGACGCACTGACCGTCAACCAGACAATCGTCAACAACGACGGAGGCAACATCGCGCTGACGTCAACCAACAACGGCGGAGCCAACGATCACCTGACAATCTCAGCCGACGTTACAGCCCTTGGCGGCACCGGATCAATCGATCTCAACGCCGGAACAGACCTGACGATCGACAGCGATGCTGTTGTCTCGACGGTCGGTACAGGAGCGATCACCGGTGATGCGGAGCGGGCGGTTTCGGTCTCCGGAAGCAGCACCGTGGTTCGGACGGTGGAAGGAACGATTTCCCTGACAGCCAACGCGGGTGGGCACTCGGGCAACTTTGTGGGGATCACTGTTGATGATGCAACGGTCTCAACAACGTCCGGGGCGATCAGCCTGACGGGAACTGGCGGCAACACTGGCGATGCCAATCACGGAGTTGTGTTGACGAATACGGCGACGATCACATCGACGGCGGGTGCCAGCGCGGGGGCCGTCTCGATTAACGGTACGGGCGGAGTCGGTGCGGCATCGGACGGCGTCAATCTGAACAATGCCGCTGTTCATACGGCGTTGTCGACGGTGGACGCGACGATCTCCATCACCGGAAACTCAGCCACTGATGACGGTGTCGCGCTGACGAATTCCGCCATCGCTAGCACGGGGGCGAACGGAGCCATCTCGATCAACGGAACCACCACCGGCATCGGTACGGATTCTGACGGCGTATTTGCTTCGTCGTCCGCAATCAGCACGACGGGTGACTCGGCGGCGATTAACATTTCTGGAGTCACGGCGGGAGATGACGGAGTTGAGCTGACGGACGATTCGGATGTGACGACTTCGGGCGCGGCCACGATCACCGTCATGGGGACGACGACGGGTTCTAACGGAGCGGATTCCGATGGCGTTCTGATCGGCAGCACCGGTGGCGACGTGACGATCACCTCGGCAGCCGGAGCGATTTCGATCACCGGTTCGGCCAGCGGCGCGTCCGGCGACGGCGTTGAAATCGAAGCCGGCATCGGCCTGGCGATTGATGCCAACGGTGGAGCAGGGATCACCATCACCGGTACGGGCGACGGAGCTGAGTCAGCCGTGCAGATCGATTCGCCGATTGAGAGTGAAAGTGGAACCATCACGGTCCGGTCGCTCAATGGCGAGTCGACAACGGATGACATCACGTTCGGAGCGGGCGGCGACATCACGTCGACCAGCGGCACGATCCTGATCGACGCGGACAACGCCGGAAACACTGCCGACGTCTTCATGGCTGACGGTGCAGTTATCAACGCTGGCAGCGGCCAGATCGAGATCAACGCAGACGTCAACGTGACGCTGGGGCAGCTCATCACGACAAACTCGACGACGACCGCCGTTCAAATCACGAGTGCGACCGGTGGAGTTATCGACGGGGGAGACCTCGGCGGCGCGGACATCATTTCAGCCAGCGGACGCACGGTCATCGACGCCGCAACGGGCATCGGAGCAGCGGACGCTCTTGAAACCAGTTTCGAATCGATCGATGCAGACACGTCGACCGGAGCGATCGATCTGGACAACAGCCTGGCCTCAACCACAACGGTGATCTCGTTGACCACCGTCGGAGGCACCGTCAACTTCGATCAGACAGGCGGAGGCGACCTCCGCATCACCGGCAACGTCACGAGCGGTGCTGTCGGTACGGTCGGTGGAAACATCGAGCTGACATCTACCGCCGGACTGACAGCCGCTGGCACTTCGACCATCAGTTCAAATGTCGGAACCGGCGGGCTGCTGTCGATCAACGAAGCAACCATCGACGCCGGCGCCACGATTCTTGTTGGAGCAGGGGACGTCACGCTGAATGGTTCCGGCCAGGATACGATCATCAACGCCGACATCACCACCGCAACGACGGCAACGTTCACCGCGACACGTGACGTGATCATCGGTGCGACGATTACCACGACGCACGCCGACGCCGACATCATCATCAACGCGAACACCGATGACGACACAGCAGTCGGAGCCGGCGGCGTCCAGCTTCAGACGGCTGGTCAACTGGTCGCCGGTCGTGATGTCGCGCTCACCGGGTCCGACCTCTTCGTTACTAACGGAGCCGGCGCTCTGGACAGCATCGAAATTCAGAATGACGGAGCTGCGGATCAGATTGTCGCCAACCGGGATATTTCTCTGACCAGCCGCGCGGCATCACCAGCCGGAGCGGACATTCTGGTCGCCGGAGAACTGCTGGCTACAAACGGTTCAATCAACATTGATGCCACCGACCGAACGGTGCTGAATGACAACGTCGATGCCGGGACAGATATCACCTTCCAGGACGCTGTCGACATTTCTGCTGACATCACAGTGACGGCTGGGAACGACGTTACCTTCTTCTCTACTGTGGACGAACTGGCATTGGCGACGGGTTCGGATGTGATCGTGAACGCCGACGGTGTGACGCGATTCAATGCCGAAGTCGGTGGAGCTTCCGCTTTGGAAAGTCTCACGACCAGCGAGGCCGGTTCGACCGAACTTGAAGCCGACGTCACCGTCGACAACGGAGCTATCACGTTCAACGACTCCGTTCTGCTGACCGGAAGCATTTCTGTCACGAATACCAGTGCGTCGAGCATCAACTTCAACAGCACACTCGACAGTCAGATTGACGAACACAACAACCTGGTCCTGACCGCTGCCACCGGAGAAGTTGTCTTCGATGGCGATGTTGGAGCGTCAACGGGAGCGGGTACCGATGATCTGATGCTCGGCACGCTCACGATTACCTCAGCCGTTGAAGTGACGTTTGGCAATAACGATGGTGTCTCGTCGATCAGGACGGACGGTGCCATTGACGTCGGCAGCGCGACGACCATCGGGGCCGGCGGCATCACCTTCGACGGCGTCGCCTCAACGACGACGATCGAAACAACATCTGACACGATCCGTCTTAACGGAGCCGTCACGCTCAATACGGATCTGCGGATCGACACCGACGAAACAGCCGCCGCGTCGACCGGTGGAGCAACCGTTACCTTTACCAGCGATACGCCGATCGACTCGCAGGCTTCTGAAGGGAACGACCTGACCATCGACGCCGGCACGGCTCAGATTCTCTTCAACGAAGACATCGGCAATGCCGCTGCTGGTTCGGAACTGGGGCGACTGGTTATCGAAGAAGCGACCGCCGGAGTCACATTCGGAGTTGCTGACACGGAAACACCGGGTACTGGCGGCAGCGGCCCGGTCAATGTGATCAGCCTCGTCGGCGACGGAGCATTGAGTGCTCTGGATGTTGGCAGCGTGACAACGATTGGTGGCTCAGGAATCGTGTTCAACGGCGGCCCGGACGTGACCAATACGTTGCTGGTTGAGACAACGGGCGATGATGTTCGCATCAACGGAGCGGTTGTGCTGAACAGCTCGGTCGAAATCACGACCGGAGCGGGTGACGGCGATGTCACGTTTACGAACGACTCGCCGATTGATTCGCAGACTGGTGAGTCGAACAACCTGACGCTCACCGCCGGAACCGGTTCGGTTTTCATTAACGAGGACATCGGAGCGACCGAGTCCCTCGGCGCGTTGACGATCACTCGGGCGGACGGCGGTGTGGTGTTCGGTGAAGCGGACGCCGAAACGCCCGGCGATGGATCTACCGGACCGGTCAACACTGTCTCGACCAACGACGCAATCAACATCGGCTCGACGAACGCGATCGCTGGCGGGATTGTGCTCAACGGCGGCGCGTCAGGGATCGCGTTCCAGACGACGGGCGACAATGTGCGGCTCAACGGTGCGGTTGTTCTTCAGTCAAACGCGAGCATCGACACGGGCGACGCCGGTGGCGACATCACGTTTACGAGCGATTCAACGATCGACTCGGGCGACGGTACGACCGCTGCACCGCTGGGCACCACGATTGAACGCAACGACCTGTTTCTGGACGCTGGCGACGGAGCTGTCTTCTTCAACGCCAGCATCGGCAACACGCAGCGGATCAACGACCTGACCATTGACCGAGCCGCTGGTGGAGTCACGTTCGGGGCCGCCGATACGGCCACGACGGGCGCTGCGGGGCCGGTTGCCAGTGTCGCGACCGACGGCGCGATCGACATTGGCTCGGGCACGACCGACGACGACGTCATCACGGGTGGCATTATTCTCAACGGAGCCGTTGTCGGCATCAGTTTCCAGACTTCTTCCGACACCGTTCGACTCAACGGGCCAGTGACGCTGAACTCAAGTGTCAATATTGATACCGTCAATGCCGACGTGACGTTCACCAATGATGCCTCAATCGACGGGCAGGCTGGAGAAAGCAACTCGCTGACGATTAATGCGGGAACGGCGAGGGTTCTGTTCAACGAAAATATCGGGGAAACGTCTGCGGTCGGCGGCGTGATTGTTGAGCAGGCCGACGGCGGTGTGTTCTTCGGGACGGCGGAAGTTGAAGCGGTGAATGGCGATGCCGGATCGGTGGACATCGTGCGGACAAACGGCGACAGCGATATCGGAAGTCTGGCGGCGATTACTGGCGGAATTTCGCTCAATGCTGGTCCGGGTGCCGGCAACGTCTTTGAATGGACGACTGACGGTAACAGTTCGCGGTTCAACGGCGTGGTGACGCTCGACAGTTCTGACGTCCGAATCAGCTCGGGAGCTGCCGCCGGCGATGTGACCTTCGAAGATGATCTGCTTCCGGAAGCGAACGAGACCGTTGATCTGACCCTGACCGCAGGCACGGGCAATATTGTGTTCGGCGATGTTGTTGGCACAACGACTTTGCGGTTCGACGACATCACCGTCATGTCGGCTGCGGATGTGACGGCTCAGCAGGCGGTCGAGACAACGACGTTCGCCCAGACAGACGGTACCGGCACGACGACGTTCAACGGAACGCTTAACACGACAGACCTGCTGCTGGCGGGTGTCGACATCAACACGTCAGGAATTACGTTCAACGGTGCCGTCACGACGACGGGCGACGCTCGCGTGTTCCTGACCAATCAGGGCGGAACGCTGACCATTGCCGCCGGTGCCACGTTCACGGTCGATAACACGTTCGTGCAGGATGGCACCGGAGACGTCGTCGTTAACGCGAACATCACGACGACCAACGACGAGATTCGATTCTCGCCCACGACGGATCCAACGGCTGATGTTCAGGCCGCTGCTTCCATCACGCTGGCGGATGGGACGGTGCTGGCAACGGGCGGCAACGCTGATATTCGACTACGGGCAGAAGGCGATATTCGACTCAGTCGGCTGGTGACTAGTTCGGTGGATGGCCTGATCTCGGTGCAGTCAGACGCCGGAGCGATTATTGACAACGGCGATACCGGCGGCGCCGACATCGTTGCTCGAAACGCTGCACTGCGAGCGGCGACGGGTATTGGCGACGACGGACTGGCCGACCCGGCATTGAACGTCGCGGCTGCGGATCTTCCATCGGCGACGGATCCGAAAATCGAAGCATCCGCGATCGACACGCAGGTCGGGCTGATTGCAGCGTCAAACAGCACGTCGGGTGACATTCAGATTTCAAATACGGTCGGAGGCTTGCTGACAATCGGGACGGTCGACGGCCTGTCGGGCATCACCAACGACGACGACGACGCGTCTGATGACACGGTCGCCGACGGCCCCAACGGCGGCGTGATCTGGATCACAAACGCCAGCCCGATTGATGTCAGCTCTCAGGCCGCTCCGAATTCTGCCGAAGGAGTTCGCAATTCAGCCGGCGGCAGCGTCATTCTGACGGCGACTGACTCGGCGGGTGCCGGTGACGACCTGCAGATCTTCGCTCCGGTAGAAGCGATGCGAGGCACCGGTTCGCTGCTGCTGAACGCGGGCGATGATCTGACTCTGGAGTCTCACCTGCTGACCGCAATTGGATCGACCGTCACGTTGCGGGACCGAGCAGGCAACATCGATCTGAACGCGGGCAACGTGCTGACAATTGGTAACAACTCGGAATTGTTTGATATTCAAACGGGTTCGCTGCTCGAAGACGCCGCATCCGGGGCCGACACGTCGGTCATCAGTCAGGCTCATCGCGAGACCGACTTCCAGACCAACCGTCAGATTCGTTACACGCAGGGGCCGGACGCGACGGACCTGGTGCTTGAGTCCGGAGCGTTGCTGGCGACCAACATCGTGCACCAGATCGATCCGGCGACCGGCAACGTTGTCGATAATCGAATCCTGTCGAACTCTGGTGTGATCGCTGATTTTGAACCGCTGCTGGTTGAGGAAACTTTCGTCACGGACCAGGTTCGATCGGATGGCTACGCCAGAATTTCAGGTCGTTTCGGGCGAACCCTCGATACGGCGATGACGGGCGGACTGGATTCTGAAGTCAACTTCCGACTGCTGGTTGCCTGGGGCGACGACACGTTTTCGTTCCGCCATCTGACAGGAGCAACCGGTGACGCACTGCCGGAGATTGTTAACCCGATGAGCGGTACGCTGGCCACTGGCGAAACGATTATCGATCCGGCCGATGATCCAATGGGCGTTACCACGTCGCGTACGTTCTTCTTCGAACACTTCTACGACGGAAGCAACCTGCCCGATCCCGAAAATCCCGGATCGCCGATTCAGATCCGAGTCTTCCTGCAAGGTGATCCGAACATCGTTCAGGTCGATGCGAACGACAGAATCGCCGCATACGACAACTCAACGGAACTGCTGGGCGGTGAGACTCCAGAATCGACGTCGTTCCTCGCCAACACGGATCAGTTCCTGATCAGCGAGTTGTTGTCTCCGGACCTGGACGCGGCCAACCTGGGTGAGTTCGGCACGGGACTGGGCGCGCGAGTCGACACGTACCGTGCTCCATCAATGCCTGGTGAGCAGATTGACGGAATTCGAAATCCGGCATTCAACACCGTCAAGCCGAACCCGTTTGGTGCATCCACAAATCTGACGACAGGATTGCCCGCCATTGTCGACTTCCAGTTCGAGGAAGCCGCCAAAGTGGCTTTTGATCTCAATCTGGCTGATCAGCCAAATTCGGTTGACGCCAGTGTTACCGCCAACGTACCGGGCAGCGGAGTTGACAGCTCAACCGCCGGATTTGTTTTCGACCTTTCTCCTGAAGTACCAACGCTTGAGTTTCCAAAGGTCGTGGAAGTCCTCGAAGCGTTCGTTACGACAATCACTCAGAAAGACGATGACGGCGGCGCGACAAACCAGGCACGTCAATCAGATGAGACAGCGGCGACCGAGCGAGTTGTCTGGTTGAAAGTCCTGCGGCCAACGGGAGAAACCGTGGCCAGGGTTCCGGCAATCGTTGCGGACAATCTTGTTTACAGTCCGCTGTCGGGTGGCGGCTTCCGAGTCATGCGAGTTGTTGAAGAAGTGCCGCTGGACGAAGAAGTTCTGGACAATCTGCCGAAGCTGGTCTTCGAAAAACTGCCGGATGGCCAGTACCAGATCTGGTTGCAGGAGCCAGGGGAAAAAGACAAACGCTTCGTCATGGATGTCACCATTCGAGATGGTCGACCTGCTGATGACAAAGCCGGCGCTCGGGATCGTCCGCCGACCAGCCTGAAAAAACCGGTCAACCTTCCAGCGGCGGAAGAAGAAGCGCAGCAAGGTCCGGCGAAAGAGACCTCAGAAAAAGCCACGCCAGGCATCAGCCGTAAAGTGTCGGCTCTTGGTACCAGCGGCTCGATGCAGACAGACCGCCAGGCCGACGGGTTCGAACAGGCATGGTCGCACTGGGGACAACGGCCTGGTGCGGCGACTGGCGACGCGTCCGATCGAATCGGCATGATGGCTCGGTTGAGCGACGATATTACTCAACCGTTTGACAGTGTTGAATCTGCAGATGAAGAGGTCATCAGGAATGATAACTCATCTGAGTCGATGGCGACGATGCATCCAGTTGCTGCGAGTGTGCTTCTGGCGGCTGGTTCGGTCCTGTCAAAACGGAAACAGAACAACTGGGAAGATCGAGTCGACGACACGATGGCTCAATGGGACAAGGTTAATCGCGACAGGAAGAGTTAGATAAGAGGAGGGTGTTCATCGGCAAGGGACTGTCGATTGCTGAATTCTGGATGCAGTCAGGGATGGCGAGAATTGAACAACCACACAGACGACTGACACACATCCGCATGGTGGCGACCTCGGTTCATGATCGAGCCAGGCCGCTATGCAACAGATTCGGTCTTTGTCGTCCGCTCAGTCGGACTCAGGGATCACTCAGAAACGGGAATGTACGGTCATGACAAATGACAGTGGCAACGACAATGTTTCAAATGACGACCTTCGCGAAATCGCTCGTATCGTGGGTGAATTGCCGACGGACGTACTGGACTCTTTGGGGAAACTTCCTCCGGAGTTCATCCGCCAACTGGCAGGGCTCTCGCCGGAAGCTGTCGACCAACTGACTCGTCTGCCTGTCGACATGCTGGGTGGCCTGGCTGGAATGCCGCCCGAGATGCTCGAATGGCTGGGTCGAGCTTCTTCGAGAAGCGAATCCGGATTGAATCCGGATGTCCTGGCGCAGTTCATCTCTGTCGCTGGCAATTCGTCACAGCCGTTGCGTACTTTGAAATCCGTTCCGACAGAGATGTTGAATGTGATGGCGGCGTTGCCGGCAGACGTGTTCAACAGTCTGATGGAATTGCCGCCCGAATTACTGAAGCAACTTCCCGACGCGTTTGCTGCAACGTCCGAGACACTGGACGAAATTCCCAGAAACCTCGATGAGCTTGCCGCTTCGTCCGCCGACGGAAGTCAGGACGTCGATCCAAAGTTACTGGCGACTCTGAGTGAAATGCCGCCCGGTGCGATTCAGACGCTGGCCGAACTTCCAGCAGAGTCGATCGCCACTCTGGCCGAATTCGACCCTGACCTTCTGGATACCGTCCGGCAAATGCCAGCCGAACTGCTGGCTGCGATCTCCGATCTGACCCCCGGCGGACTCAGCACCGTCATTGAAATGCCAATCGACGCAGCGACCACGCTTAGTGAGCTGGACCCGGCGGTACTGGCAAGACTCGCCGCCGAAGACACTCCGAGCGACACTGGCGAACCCGCGCCGAGATTGTCGTCGACCTTGCTGGTGAAGCTGGGGCGAGCCGACGACGGAAGCGGTCGTGTGCTGAGTCGAATCATCGCTGAAGCCAAATCCGCAAAAGCGTTGAAGCCGGCTTCAGAATCGATTGCTGACGATGCGGACTACGACACGGCGGCCGCGACACTCCCCGAAATTCCGGTCTCACTGAATTCTGCGGAAGACTTCGGCGACGACGACACTGACCACGGCGAGAACAATCAACTGCCCGAAGGCGATGACTCAGCAGGCGACTGGTCTGACGATGCCGGTGCGACCGTGCAGAATGTGCCAGCCGACATCGCAGCGATGGATGACGAGGGTCTTGATGAAGCCGTCAGCGAAGGTGCATCGGAAGACGCATCGATTGCCGACGCCTGGGCGGAAGGTTTAAGTGCACTCGAAACCGGCGATGTTAAACCTCGCGACCGGAGCGCGATGGAGTCTGCCGATTTCAGTCAGGTCATCGACCCTGAAGGTTTCAGCGAAGACGACGACAACAGTGTCTACGGCGCGACTGTCGAATCAAAAGAAATCGAGGCGGTTAATCTTAGCGATGGTTCCGCCACGCAAAGACTCGACGACGACGATGATGACGACAGTTACGGCGCGACCATTCAGTCAGAAGACCTGTCAGAAGAACTCCGCGACGGGTTTCAGACGGTCCAGGATGATGCCGGGAGAACGGTCAATACGACGGACAGTGACGACGACAGCTTCGGCGAGACCATTCAGTCTAACGATGGCTGGTCGATGGGTGACTCGGATGAATTCAACGATCCCAATCAGACACTCCAGGATGCGTCGCTTGACGATGAGAGCTTCTCGCAAACGGTTCAGTCGGACGAAAAGTGGTCCGCTGAAGGGCTGAGCGCCCTGGACCCATCCGGGCAATCTGATGACGATAGCTTTGGGGCGACCATCCAGTCGGACGAGTGGTCCAAAGCTGACGGCACCGGCGACAGTGACGAAAGTTTTTCACAAACCGTCGCGATTGATGATCACGGATTACCTTCGGACGACGACGACAGTTTTGGTGCGACCATTCAGTCTGATCCTTCGATTGCAGGTGGCGCCTTTGACGACGACAGCTTCGGAGCGACCATCCAGTCTGGAGAGCACGACGCGGATCAGAGTTTCTCGCAGACCATCGCGACGAGCGATCTGTCGGAAGAAGATCGTCGAACGATGGCCGACGCGTGGGGCGCGGACCAGATGGAAGCTCCGGTCGATCGACCGGACATGACGATCAAGTCGTCTGATTATCAGAAGGCGAGCCCGAACCACACGCTGGTGATTACCGAGAAGAAACTCAGTACGACAAACATCCGTGATTACAAGAAGGGTTTTCCGTTTCCCGAGCCGAAAGAGCCCGAGTACGAGCTGCTGAAAAAGCTTGGTGAAGGCGGTATGGGGCTGGTGTTTATGGCGCGTCAGCGGTCGATTGACCGTGAAGTCGCTTTGAAAATGCTCAAGCCGAAGACAGCGAAAGATCCGGAACAACGCGCGAAGTTCCTGACCGAAGCTGTCGTCACCGGCGACCTCGATCATCCGAACATCGTCCCGATCTACGACGTCGGAGCAAGTCCGGACGACGCGCTGTTCTACGCGATGAAAAAGGTCGAAGGAACTCCGTGGCTCGACGTCATTCTGGATAAATCGCTGGAAGAGAACCTCGACATTCTGATGCGAACGTCCGACGCTGTCGGCTTTGCTCATGCTCGCGGTGTTGTTCATCGTGACCTCAAACCTGAGAACGTGATGCTCGGTGCGTTCAACGAAGTCCTGGTGATGGACTGGGGGCTCGCCTATTCAACGGAGGGTTTCCGCAAGTCTGCAAGCATCACCGAAAGCACCAGCATGGGCGGAACTCCCGCCTACATGGCACCGGAAATGGCCACCGGTCCGATCAAGAAAATCGGGCCACGCAGCGACGTCTATCTTCTGGGGGCGATCCTGTTTGAAATCGTCACGGGCAAGCCACCACACGCTGGCAAGAACGCGATGAAGTGTCTGATGTCGGCAGCTCGGAACAAGATTCGGGAAGCCGACACTGAACGAGCCAAACGCTGCGACCCGTCTGGCGAACTCACGAGCATTGCCATGAAAGCCATGGCGTCGAAACTGGAAGACCGATACCAGTCGGTCGAGGAGTTCCAGGCAGCGATTCGGGAATACGAGTCTCACACTGAAAGTATCACGCTGACATTGCGTGCTTTGGAAGAATTGCGAGAGGCCAAATCGAAGCAGGACTACGACCTTTTCTCGCGAGCTCGCTTTGGCTACGAAGAAGCATTGAGCCTCTGGGGTAAGAACAAGCACGCTCGGAAGGGTCTGACCGATACCAAACTGGCCTACGCATTGTGTGCTCAGACAAAAGGTGACTTCGACCTCGGGATGTCGCTGCTGAATGTCGAGTTGCCTGAACACAAAGCGCTTTACGACGAGTTGCTCGACGCCAAAAACATCGGACTTGCTCGAGAACGCCAGCTCGAAGAACAGAAGGCGGCTCGCGCCCGACTGCGACGCATCATGACGGTCGGCACCGTCGCGGCGTTGATCATGATGTCAGGACTCGCCGGTTGGGCCTACATGGAACGCGAAGAAGCCGTTAAGCAAAGACTGATCGCGGTTGCGAGCGAAAAAGAAGCGAAACGTCAGGAAGGACTCGCTAAAGAGCAAAAGGTGATCGCTGAGGCCAATGAACAGAAGGCCGTCGTCGCTCGAAATGACGCCCTGGAAGCTCAGAAGCAGGAAGCCGAACAACGTGAACTCGCAGAGAAAGCGAAGGATGAAGCGTTGCTGGCTCAGAAGAAAGAAGCTGAGCAGCGATTGCTGGCTGAGGCAAATGAGAAGAAGGCCCTCATCGCTCGAAACGATGCCTTAGAGGCTCAGAAAAAGGAAGCGGTGCAACGACAACTCGCTGAGGCCAACGAGAAGAAAGCGAAGGAAAGCGAGATGAAGGCGGTTCTCGCCAGGAACGACGCGCTGGAAGCTCAGAAAAAGGAAGCGGCTCAGCGCCTTCTGGCCGTGAAGGCTAAAGACGAGGCTTTGCTGGCTCAGAAGAAGGAGGCAGAGCAACGACTGTTAGCTCAGGAAAACGAGAAGAAGGCTATTGCCAGCGAAGCGGAAGCTCAGAAGCAAAAACTGATCGCACTTAACAACGAGAAAGAGGCCGTCAAGCAGAAAGGCATTGCCGATGAGAAACGGGAAGAAGCGGAACTCGCACAGAAGGCGGAACAATATCAGGCCTACATTGCCAGGATCGGTCTGGCCGATGCCAAGATTCGCGAGAACGCCTTCGACGCAGCCATCACGATTCTGAAAGACTGTCCGCCTCACCTGAGAAACTGGGAATGGGGTCGGCTCATGCACCTCTGCTCGCAGAGTATTGGCACCTTTGATAACAAAGCTCCCGTTGACGCGATTGCTCTGGCGCCAGGCGGCAAGCAGTTTGTCACTGGCGGCTGGAATGGATCGGCTACGATCTGGGATCTGGAATCCGGACGGCAGCTCAAACAACTTCATCACGACGGGCTTTACATTTACTCGGTTGACTGGTCCGGCGACGGAAAATGGATTGCGACGGGCAGCAACGACGCCGTTAACGGTTACGTCCAGGTCTGGAATGCTGAAACCGGCGAACGAGTCAGCCAGAAGTTTGGCAATAACACCAACGAGGCGACGTCTCATACGGACGCTGTTCTCAGTGTGCACTTCTCGAAAGTCAGCCAGGGTAGTCAGAAACTGCTGACGACCTCGTATGACAACACGGCACGCATCTGGAATGTGGCCACCGGCCAGCAGAATCGTCGGTTCCTGGGTCACAACTGGTGGGTCTGGGACGCTCAGTTCTCACCGGATGAAAAGAAGATTGTCACGGTCAGCCAGGACGGCACAGCCATCGTCTGGGATGTGACCACGGGCGAACCCGGCGCGCCGTTCACCGGCCACGACGGACCGGTTTACTCAGCCGCGTTTTCATCGAACGGCGACGCGGTTGTCACCGGTGGCTACGACAAACGCGTCCTGGTCTGGCGGCCGAGCGATGTTCGACCTTACGACTTCACGCGGCTGACATCGAAGAATGGAAGTGTGGTTCCGCCTCCGAAGTTCCGCAGTCTTGACGGTCACGAAGGACCGGTTCGAGCTGTCGCGTTCTCGCAGGATGGATCGCGCATCATCAGCGGCAGCCAGGACAACACCATTCGCCTGTGGGACTCCGAAGGTGGTCAGCTTCTGAAATCGTTTCGTGGCCACGACGGAGCGGTCCGAACAGTCGCTTTCGCTCAAAGCGATCAGGTCATCCTGTCCGGCAGCCACGATAACAGCATTCGAAAATGGAACATCAGCGAGTACGAAGAAATTCGAGTGCTTCAGGGACAGGTTCTGGAAGGTCACGTCGATGCGATCCTGTCGGCTGGTTTTTCACCAGACGGCGAGCGAATTGTCACTGCCAGTCGTGACCGAACGGCGAGAACCTGGGAAACCGTTACGGGACAGCCACTCAAGGTGTTTGCGGAAGGGCATTCGTTCCTGGCAACATCGGCCGCTTTCTTCCCCGGCGGAAAACGCCTGGCGACGGGAGCCGTTGATAACACGGTCCGAATCTGGGACGTCGATTCGGGGACTCAGCTGGTTCGCCTTGAACATACCGGACGAGCGGCTGCATTAACCGTTTCCAATAATGGCAAGTGGGCCGTCACCGGCGGCGATGACAACTCGGCCAGAATCTGGAATGCTGAGACCGGTGAGCTGGCGTTTGTCTTCAAAGGCGGCGAAAACAGCAAAGGCCACAACAATGAAGTAACAGCCGTCGCTATTTCAGCAAATGATCAACAGCTGCTGACTGGAGATTCCAGCGGGCGAGTCTTTATCTGGGACGTGAAGTCGCAGAAGGTGATTCTCGAACTGAAAGGCCACGCTCGCAGTCGCATCACGGGGGCCGCATTCCTGCCAGGAACGAACCGCGTCCTCACCGCGTGTGCCGACAAAACGGTCGCCCAATGGGATCTGACGACGGGCAGAGAGATTCCTGAACTGATTCTGAGTCACCCGGATTCCGTCGTCGCGATGTCACTGCGTCCGAACTCTCACCAGGTTCTTACGGCATGTGGTGACGGCAGCGTTCGACTTTGGGATGCCGACACGGCGAAGGTCGTTGCGGACTTCAATCGCGGCGATGCGAAGGTGACCGACGTCGCCATTAATGCTGACGGGACAAAGGGTCTGGCAGTCGACGCCAATGGTCGAAAGGCTTTTGTCTTCTCGCTGGAGAACGGTCAGCCATCAATCGATCCTGACCAGACCTACGTTTCAGAAGGGCAGCTCTGGTCGGCAATCTTCGCTCCGGTGAAAAATGACCTCGCGATCGTCGCCCTGGGCGGCAGTGATGCAAAACTGATCGGCTTGAAATCTGTCAGGCGAAAAAGCGACGAAACACTCGTCGCGTTCAGTCCGCATGGAGTCATTGCTTCGGCCAGCTACTCGCCGGACGGGTCGCAGATTGTGACAGGAAGCTGGGATTTCTCCGCCAGAATCTGGGACGCCAGCACGGGTGCCGATCTGCGAAAACTGGCCGGTGACAACGGTCACGCCGGGTTCGTTAATTCCGCCGTCTTCTCACCGGATTCTGCCGGGCGATGGGTGCTGACGGGCAGCGACGATGGAACCGCGAAAATCTGGGACGCGCGAACGGGAGTCGTTCTGACAACGCTGATCGGGCATGAAGATCGAGTTCGACACGCTACGTTCTCGAAAGACGGGTCACTGATTCTGACCTCTTCCAACGACCGAACAGCCCGCATCTGGAAACTGAAAGAAACCGCTCAGGCAGATGGATCGGTGAGTCTTGAAGCTGCGGTCTCTCAAATCTTTAACGGACACGAGTGGGCCGTTCTTTCTGCGGAATTCTCCGACGATGGTAAGTTTGTCATCACGGCCAGCGAGGACAACACCGCTCGCATCTGGGATGCGACTAACGGGACAGAACTGTCAGTTCTGGCTGGGCACACGGCACGGGTTACGTCCGTGGCCTTCGCTCCGGGCGAGAATCCAACTCGTGCTGTCACCGCCAGCCAGGACGGAGCGGTCAAACTCTGGGACACCAAAGAGAACAAGGAAATTCTCACTCTCGACGGTCATACTCGCGAGGTCACCTCAGTTGTGTTCTCACCGGATGGCAAGTACGTGCTGACTGCCAGCGAGGACGGACGAGCGATTCTGTGGCTCACCACGCCGTGGGAGTCTGCTCCGGATAAACCGAAAATGGCCGAAATCGTTCGCGAATCGGTCGCTTCAGGAGCAGAGTAATCTTCCGAGAGTTCAACGCCGCTGATCCGCATCTGGACGTGGGTCAGCGGCGGTCGCGCAGGATCTCGCGGGCGGAATTCAAACCGCAGGCACCCATGACGCCTCCGCCGGGGTGAGCCGCGCTGCCGCAGATGTACAAGCCGTCGATCGGCGTTCGGTAATCACTCCAGCCAGCAACCGGGCGCATGCTGAAAAGCTGATGAAGCGGCATCGCTCCCTGAAAAATGTTGCCGCCGGTGAGGCCGTAAACTCGTTCCAGATCGACCGGTGACAGAATCTGCCTGTGAATAATCGACGAAGGAACATTGGGAGCAAACCTGGCAATTTCCGCGATGCAGCGATCGGCGAATTCTTCCTTGACGTCATCCCAGTGGCCTTCTGCCAGGCGGTACGGAGCGTACTGCACGAACAAAGACAGAATGTGATGCCCGTCGGGCGCCAGCGTTTGGTCGACTGAAGTGGGAATCGTCATCTCGACAACCGGTCGCTGCGAAGGCTGACCGTACTTCGCGTCGTCGTACGCTCGTTCGAGATATTCCAGTTCGCAGCCGATGTGAATCGTGCCTCGATGCTGCGGCCCGACTTCGGCGTTTCCAGGCAGGCAGGTGAAGTCCGGCAGTTCGCTGACCGCCAGATTGATTTTCATGCTCGCCGACGAGTAATCAATCCGGCTGACAGCTCGCGCGAAGTCGTCCGGCAGTTGTTTCTTTTCAAGAAACTTTTCGAATGTCAGATGAGCATCGACGTTCGACGCGACAGCTGTCGCTCGGATTTCTTCGCCGCTGGTAAGAACAACTCCGCAAGCTTTGTTGTCGACGACGAGGATCGACGCGACTTCGGCGTCGGTTCGAATGGTCACGCCAGCTTCTTTGCACGACTTCGCCATTGCCTGAGTCAAGCCGCCCATGCCGCCTTCGACATAACCCCAGACGCCTCGCGCGCCGCCGGACGATCCCATTACATGATGCAGCAACACATAGGCCGTGCCCGGTGCCGAAATTGGTTGAAAGGTTCCGATGATGGCGTCAGTCGCCAGCGTCGCTTTCAGAATGTCGGACTCAAACCAGCGATCGAGAATCGGTCGAGCGGCACCGGTCAGTAACTCGATCGCTTCAGGCATGTCCGAGCCAAGCTGCTTGAGCGCCTGAAAGATCGACCAGCCGGTTTTTGTGTCTCGTAACTTCTTGCCGAATGAAATCTCGCGCCACTCGCGAGGCAACGGCAACAAATCCGGTGGAGTCTGGTCGAGCACCGGCTCCAGGCACTCGGCGATTCGTTCCAGCAGCCGGTTGTACTCTGGATAAGCATCCGCGTCTCGCTGCGAAAACTTCGCAATTTCACGACGTGTCAATTCCTCATCCGGTCCCAGCAGCAGGTAACGGCCATCGTCGAGCGGCGTGAATGATGACGGCGTTCGAGGCAGCACTTTGTAGCCGTGCCGTTTCAGCTCCATGCGTTCTTCGATTTCCGGCAGCAGCAGACTGACAACGTACGACGCCGTCGAGACTCTGTACCCAGGCCAGAGTTCTTCCGTCACGGCGCAACCGCCGACGAGACTCCGCCGCTCGAGCACAAGCACTTTCCGCCCCGCACGAGCCATCTCAAACGCACACACCAGCCCGTTGTGTCCACCGCCAATGACAACCAGATCGTAGTTGGATTCGTCCATGAATTCTCTTGATAATTGGTACGGGAACTTTTCTGCAGGAAGACGTGGAATTTAGCCGCAACGCTGCAAAAAGCAGGCTGAGTCGCGGTTCAGCAGTTTGTCAACCATTGTGTATCAGGCAAAACCGGGACAATACTCAGCAAGCCTGACCAAATCTAAAAGCCACGGATGACACAGATAAACACGGATGTCCTTTTGGAGTATCCGCGCAATTTCGTGCTTAACTGCAGCTCTAAATTTCTGCGGCTCGGCGTCAGATCATACCGAGCTGTCCGATGAGTCAACGATGCCGTTATGATTCTTGTTCGATGATGGGCACTCCCGTCTGTGACCATCTCGAACTTCAACTGACGAAAATAGCGTTCGCCATGAATCGACGCCTCTGTTGTATCTTTCTGTCGTTACTTGTTGCCGGATCGGTCGCAACGACAGCGTTCGCGCAGGGGGCTCCCGGTGATCGTGAGGTTGACCGGTCGATTGTGCGGGCATTGAAGTTCCTGGCGGCACAGCAGCAACCTTCCGGAGCCTGGCAGCTTCTTAATGCCAGTCGTGGGCGGGATGCGGCGTCCGCGACATCGTTGGCTGTCATGGCGTTCATGGCTGCCGGGCATGTGCCGGGTGAAGGTCCGTACGGCGAGGCGATGGAGCGTGGCATTCGCTGGGTGCTCAGTAATCAGCGACAGAACGACGGGCTCTTTCAACATCGAGCTGGCAGCGGGCCGATGTACACTCACGGAATCTGCACGCTGATGCTGGCCGAAGTTGCCGGTATGGCCGACGCGCCTTTGAACGATCGAGTTCGCAAGAGTCTCGAAAAAGCCATCCTGCTGATTCTGAAAGCGCAGGAAGTCCCGAAAGGGAATCAGCACGCCGGTGGCTGGCGGTATGACGCGTCAAGCCACGACAGCGATCTCAGCGTGACGGGCTGGCAACTTCTGGCACTGCGAGCGGCAAAGAACATCGGCTGCGATGTCCCGGCTGAAGCGATCGAATACGCCGTCTCGTACGTCAATAAATGCGCCGATCGAAATGGTGGTTTTTCGTACCAGGCGGGTCACGGTGTCAGTCCGACTCGAACGGGGACCGGCATTCTGTGTCTGGAAATCTGTGGCGAGCACCACGCTCCTGCGACAATGGCCGGCGCCGATTACCTGCTGCGTCGACCACTCAGGTACAACGACAGTTTCTTCTTTTACGGAGTTTACTACAGCACGGTCGGCATGTTTCAGGTCGGAGGCCGCCACTGGGAGCAGACTCGAAATAACGTGACGACTTTGCTGCTGACCAGGCAGCATCCCGACGGGAGCTGGAACCCCCAGGACGGAAGTGAAGCATCGTTCGGACCGATCTACGCAACCAGCATGTCAGTGCTCGCGCTGGCAGTCGAGTATCAATACCTGCCCATTTACCAGCGCTGAGCGAACATCTGCCCCACTGTGAGTCTCGCCAGATTTCTCCACCAACTGAGCCATATGAACGAAGTTCCCATCGAGATTCGTCCCGAACGACCTGACGACGAGGCCGCGATCCGCGAGGTGACTGCGCTTGCCTTCGAGTTCAGCGATTTCGGCCACAACGGCGAAGCTGAGCTTGTCGACAAACTTCGAGCGGATGGTGCTGCTTCAATTTCTCTGGTCGCCGAGTGTGCGGGCCGGATTGTGGGGCACATTCTGTTTTCTCCGGCGAAGATCGAGTGGTCGAACTGTTGCTGCGAGGGTCTGGGGCTCGCACCGATGTCGGTTCTCCCGGAATTTCAGCGACAGGGAATTGGCTCGCGTCTGATCAAGGACGGAACTGATGCAGCGACTGAGAGCGCCAGCAGCTTTGTCATCGTGCTCGGACATCCCGACTACTATTCGAAGTTTGGATTTGCTCCAGCATCTGCCAGCAACGTTGGTTGCGAGTTTGAAGGCATCCCGAAAGAAGCGTTCATGATCCGCTGGCTCGTCAAGCCAGTGCCGCCGACAGAATGCGGTCTTGCGAAGTATCATCCGATTTTCGCGACGTTGGGTTAGCAGACACGTTTCCTGTCTTTTTGAAGTCGAATCCCAGGGGAGGGCGTAATTCTGCAGCTTCGTGTTTGACAGTATTGTTCTCCGCTGAGAAGCTTCGATCTGATTCGTGAGAGTGGAACGAGCGATTGCGCCTCGGAAGGGACGTCCGGTGTTTGATGAGTTCAGGAAGATCGTCGAAGAGGCATTCGAGCGCTACCTTGCGCCGGGTGACGACTGCCCGACTCGGCTGCGCGAATCGATGCGGTACTCGGTCCAGGCCGGCGGCAAGCGGTTGCGGCCTGTCATGGTGCTGCTGGCCTGCGAAGCGTGCGGCGGCGAGCCGTCAGACGCGATTCCCGCTGCGGTCGCGATCGAGTTTATTCATACTTACTCGTTGATCCACGACGACCTGCCCGCGATGGACAACGATGATCTGCGTCGAGGCCAGCCAACAAACCACAGACAGTTCGACGAGGCCACCGCGATTCTCGCTGGCGACGGATTGCTGACGCTGGCATTTGAGGTTCTCGCACGCGACATCAGGCCTGCGGACGTTGCTCTAGCCTGCGTCCTGGATCTTGCTTCGGCCGCCGGAGTGAACGGAATGGTTGGCGGCCAGATGGCCGATTTGCAGGGCGAACGCCCCGAAATTGCAGATTTGCTTCCGGAGGCGGGAACTGACCACTCAGAAACAGCTCAAACGGTCAACGATGGCCGCAGCAAACAAACCAGCAGGGTTTCGCAGCTCGAAGCGATCCATCTGCGGAAAACAGGCAGGTTATTGCGATCAGCTCTGACAATGGGTGGACGAATTGCCAAAGCCGACGAAAACACGATCGAAATGCTCGATCATTTTGGAAAATGTGTTGGTCTGGCCTTCCAGATTGCGGATGACCTTCTGGACATCACGGGCGATGAAGCCAAAATGGGCAAAGGCGTTCGAAAAGACGCCGAACTCGGTAAACTCACTTATCCGGGTCTTCTGGGACTCGACGAAAGCCGCCGGCGGGCACAGTCGTTAGTCGACGAAGCCTGCCGCTCGATTCAACCTTTGGGGGATCGGGGTCTTCGGTTGGAAGCCCTGGCGCGTTTCATACTGGAAAGAGATCACTGATGAAGCTTGAACTGCTCCCTCAGATTGAATCGGCAAAAGATCTTCAGAACTACGATGCTCGTCAGCTGGTGCAGCTTGCGGCTGAGATTCGTGAAGTTCTGTGCTCGGTCGTCGAAGATCGCGCCGCGCACTTTGCCAGCAACCTCGGCGTCGTCGAACTGTGCATCGCCTTGCACCTTGCGTACGACTTCAAAAAAGACCGACTGATCTGGGACACCGGCCACCAGATTTATCCGCACAAACTCGTGACGGGGCGGTACAAAGACTTCGATTCGATCAGAACTCGCGGCGGCCTGATGGGCTACCCGAATCCGGAAGAGTCTGAGTACGACCTTTTCATGACCGGCCACGCCGGTTGCAGTGTGTCGACGGCGCTGGGGCTGAAGGCCGGAGACGACCTCATTGGTCAGAATGATCGTCGATCGGTGGCGGTGATCGGCGACGGAGCGCTTCCATCGGGCATCGTCTGGGAAGCCATGACCAATGCCGTCGGTCTGAAGAAAGACATGCTCGTTATTCTGAATGACAATCGCATGGGGATCTGCCCGCGAGTCGGCGGCCTGGCCGAGTACCTCGACAAAGCTCGACTTGCGCCGTTTTACAACGGGCTGAAACGCGACGTCGCCTGGCTGCTCAACAAAGTCCCGGTCGTTGGCGAACCGGTCGAGCACGCTCTGGGCAACTTCAAGGAAGCCATCAAAAACATGCTGCACGGCGGCATGCTCTGGGAAGAGCTGGGTTTCCGCTATGTCGGTCCTGTCGATGGCCACGATCTTCCAGCATTGCAGCGGCATCTGGAAATGGTTCGCGACATCAAAGGTCCGGTCATGCTGCATGTTCTGACCGAAAAGGGGCATGGTTTCGAACCGGCCTGCGAGGATCCCGTTCGGTTTCACACGCCGGCTCCGTTTACGCGGACAGAGGACAACGAAATCGTACCGCTCAAGAAGAGCAGTTCGGTCGCGTACACGAACCTCGTCAGCGACGCGATTTACAGCATGATGAAACGCGATCACCGCGTCTGTATTCACACGGCGGCGATGTGTGCCGGAAACGATCTTGGAAGAATCCGAGCCGACTTCCCGGATCGATTCTTTGATACTGGAATCACGGAAGGTCACACCGTCGCATTTGCCGCTGGCATGGCCAAAACCGGCATGCGACCGATCGTTGATATCTACAGCACGTTTCTGCAACGAAGCTACGACCAGATTTTCCAGGAAGTCGCACTGCAGAATCTGCCAGTGACGTTCACGCTGGACCGGGCTGGACTCTGCGGACCCGACGGACCAACTCATCACGGCGCGTTTGACAATACTTACATGCGCTCTTTCCCGAACATCGTCGTGATGGCTCCAGGGGACGCTGCCGATGTCGCTCCAATGCTCGACTTCTCACTGACTCATGACGGTCCGGTTTCGATCCGCTATCCCAAAACGAGCGTTGCCACTGTTGAACGATCAGCATCGGTGATCGAACTCGGCAAATCGGAAATCTACAAGTGGGGCAGCGATGGGATGTTCGTCGCGTTCGGAACTCAGTTCGCCGACTGCGTTGCCGCCGCCGAGCAACTCCAGACGGAAGGTCTCGACATCGGCGTGATCAATGCTCGATTCGCCAAGCCGCTCGACACGGAAACGATCCTGAAAGCCGTCCGCGAATGCCCTTTCGTGATCACTGTCGAAGAGTCGACGGTCGTCGGCGGTTTCGGTTCGGCCGTCCTCGAAGCGGCCAGCGACGCCGGATTGAACACGTCGACGATCACTCGACTTGGGATCCCGGACCGATTCGTTGAACATGGCGAACGAGCCGAATTGCTCGACTCGATCAATCTGAGTCTCGACGGGCTGGTCCGAGTTGCACGCAACTGTTCGTCAGGCAGTAACGCCGCAGCGAACATTTCTGCTGAAGTTTCGACCGTGTAGCCGCAGGTCGAAGAGTGCGTCTTGACGCAACTGCTGAAAGTTGACACGGTTCGAACAGGTCGAACAGGTGCGTCGAGACGCATGCTGTGTATCGTGATTTTCAGAAGGAACGGATTGCGTCGGAGCGTTCAATCATGGATGGATTCAGTCTTCAAGCCAACGAGATCACTGTCTGCGACATTCGTCGCAACCTCGCTCCATCAACACTCTATGAAGAGGCGATTCGGCACGAACCTGGTACGGCGATCTCTGACACCGGAGCGTTGATTGCATTGTCCGGTGAAAAGACCGGACGCTCACCCAAAGACAAACGAGTCGTTCGACATGCCGATTCAGAGAAAGACGTCTGGTGGGGCCCGGTCAATTTTCCGCTGGAAGAACAGTCTTTCCTCACAAATCGTGAACGGGCGATCGACTACCTCAACACTCGCAGCCACCTCTACGTGATGGATGGCTACGCTGGCTGGGATCCGGAAAACCGCATCAAAGTTCGAGTGATCTGCTCCCGGCCTTACCACGCGTTGTTCATGCACAACATGCTGATCCGACCCACGGACGAAGAACTGCAGACCTTCGGCGACCCCGACCTGGTGATTTACAACGCGGGCGGCTTTCCTGCCAACCGTCACACCAGCGGAATGACGTCGAAGACGAGCGTTGACCTGTCACTCGAATATCGTGAAGTCATCATTCTCGGCACAGAATACGCCGGAGAAATGAAGAAGGCCGTCTTCACGTACATGAATTACGCGATGCCCAAAGCAGGCGTTCTGTCGATGCACTGCTCGGCGACGGCTGACCCGAAGACCGACGAATCAGCTGTTCTGTTTGGCCTTTCCGGAACCGGCAAGACGACGCTCTCCGCCGATCCAAAACGCGAACTGATCGGCGACGACGAGCATTGCTGGTCGGACAACGGAATCTTCAACATCGAAGGAGGCTGCTACGCCAAAGCCGTTTACCTGACGCGCGAAGCGGAGCCACAGATATTTGACTCGCTGCGTTTCGGAGCTGTTCTGGAAAACGTTGTTTACGACAAGGCTCACCACCACGTCGACTTTGAAGATACGACGATCACAGAAAATACTCGCGGTGCGTACCCGATCGACTTCATCGAAAACGCCCGCATTCCGTGCCTCGCTGGCCATCCTGCCCACGTCATTTTTCTGACATGCGACGCCTTCGGAGTTCTGCCACCGCTCAGTCGCCTGACTCCGGAGCAGGCCGAGTACCATTTTATCAGCGGCTACACCGCCAAAGTTGCCGGCACCGAAATGGGTGTTACGGAGCCTCAGGCGACGTTCTCCCCGTGCTTCGGCGGCCCGTTTCTGGTCTGGCATCCCGGCCACTACGCGGCGCTGCTTTCTGAAAAAATCAGGCAGCACAACGCGAAAGTCTGGCTGGTCAACACCGGTTGGAGCGGCGGGGCTTACGGAGTCGGGAAACGTGTTTCGCTAAGTTACACACGCTCGATGATCGGCGCGATTTACAGCGGCAGTCTCAGTGACGCACCCGTTGCAAAGGACGCAACCTTCGGCTTCAACGTTATCACTGAATGTCCGAATGTCCCGTCGAATATCCTGATCCCGCGAAACGCCTGGAGCGACCCGACAGAGTACGACCGTGTCGCCGCGAAACTGGCGACACTATTCGTTGAAAACTTCAAAGAATACGAAAGCGGCGTCAGCTCCGAAGTCAAAGCGGCGGGTCCGACGAGCACTTAGGCAAACTTATATCCGTTGATACCGTTCACTGAATCGTCCAGCCAAAGGCCAGCTAGACGTGGGCCAGGTGTCGGAGCTACCTGTCAATCTGCGGTGACCCACGTCCGATGCCGGAAAGTCATGTTATTCCACTGTTTGCGTCGATTAAATGTTCTCGTCGAGACCGAAATACTCTTTGACGGAACTGGTTGATCGAGGTTAGAGTCTCAACCGCTGCACAGGATGCGCGGCCTGAGGTCAGAAAGAATGGCACCAGCTCTCTCACTCTAGTGGTAGCAATCTTACAAACAGGTGGATCAATGCATCGAACAGTCCTACTCGCCGCCATACTGGCCCTGGCTTCATCCCTGCCAGATAACGCGCTGGCTCAAGCACTACTGCCTGCGGACGTCACCGCCCCGGCGTCGGACGATGGCATTCCGACACTCCTTGCTCCCGACGTCTTGAACCTGCCAGATGTCCAGTTCCTCTTCGATGGACTGCTGGATCCAGAACGGATTTCTTTGATTCAACAGGTCACTCGTGCAAACCTGGATGACCCGAGACTGACAGCCGCTGCCCGCAGCATTATCAATAACCACCTGGTTGCCATGCAGCAGGTCGAGCTGGCAATTCAGTTCCTCCAGTCAAATCGTGATGACATCCTTGCCGGAAACAATACCGAGTTTAACAGTATCTTCGGAAATCCCGGTGAGCTGCGAGAAATCGCCGTCGTCAATCCCACTCCTCTCAGTGGGCTTGCAACAGTGACCTTCAACATTATGACAGGCGGCGTTGTTCTTGACTTTCAGGACAACTCGATGCCGAACCTGCCCGGCCAGATTAAGCCAGGCGATTTTGTTTTCGTCGGTGATGCAGTGCTCGGAGATCCACTTGGCTTTATCGTGGAAGTGGATGAAGTACTTTTTGACGTTGATGGTTCAAACCAGATGATCAACGGAACGAGCACTTTCGGAGCTGCGTCGACAACGACGAACCGTGGCAATGTTCCAGTCCACCGAATTATCAAGTTTGAGCAGAGAACGGATCCAGCTCGTTTCCAACGAGTTGTTGAGACATTTACGGCGATTAAGGCGGCACTGAGCGGAACGGACGCAAATTTGCCCCAGTTACTTCAGACGACAAACCCGATTACCTACCAGCGGAGCTTCATGGACATTAATCAGGTTTGGGGACCCGGTGTTGCACCCTTCACGCAGCTGGACCAAGTCGTACAGCGGGAACTCGGTTTCTTCGGTGCAACCTCAACGGCAACTGCCGATCGACTGACTCGACAGGCCGGTTTTTCAAATTCAGATTCATACGACCACATCTTCAATCTTCGGTCGGGTGGAGGGAGAGTTGGCACGGGCTTAGGCTTAAATAGTCCACGCACACCACTGTTGTGGACGGAAGACAATAATCTGCCGAGCGACGTCTTCGGAAGGTCCATAGGTAATTCCGGTGACGAAACGAGAGCTTTTTTCAGAGACCGTCAGACAATTTTTGGAATGCCAGACGACCCAACCATTCAGTACATCGGTCGTGCTTTTCTGGAAGAAGTGATTGTTCATGACGCCGACTTTTTCGATAACCAAATCTCTGTAGCTGAAAACCCTGTACCTCAAACGTTTACGACTGTCACAACTCTGGCTAACGGTCAGTCAGTGACATTCACTCAGACTCTATTCGACCCTCTGCAACTTTTTCAGACGACGAGCGCGCAGATCCTGCAGGTGCCTGAGTCGGGGACACCGATCGTCGATAGGACAGAATTGCGAAAGTGGCAAATGATCATCGAGTCATTCGCGGAACATTCACAAGACCTGACCCTGTTCAATGTTGCCGCTGTGGGTGTTACTGCAATGTTTGGTGAATTCGCGCCCGACGATTTAAAGACCCAGGATGCCGGTAGTTATGCGAAGTTTGCTGCACTCATCGGTTCGGCAAGTTCACTTAACGGAATCAGCCCTGGCAGAATTGAGCCATTTGGTAAGCGAGGTTCTGCTGGTTTTAATCCAGTCGTTCCAAGAAACTGATCACAACGGTTCAACAGTGCCGGAGTCAATTCAGCCTTCGTCAGTACGATCTGACGAGGGCTGACTTCGTTTTATGGACTGGTTCGCGAGGACAGGCTGAAAAGGCTGTTCTGTTTGTTGATTGCCCATTACTGCCGCAACTAACATCCGTCGACCTCGCTTTGACGCTACCGCAAGGTCAATGCGTCCAGTTTCAGCCGCGAGTTTGTTATCGCTTTTGAGTAACGGAGACTGCGAAGATGGCTACCGGGACAGCACCGCAAGAGTTCACATTTCAGGCAGAGATTTCACAGCTTCTGCACCTGCTTTCTCATTCGTTGTATCAGAACAAAGAAATCGCGATTCGGGAACTTGTGTCGAACGCGTCCGATGCGCTCGACAAGTTTCGGCACATCTCTTTGACTCAGAAAGAATTCGAAGACGACGCCAGACTGGAGATCTCGCTTGAGCCTGATGAAGAAAATCGTGTGCTGACAATACGCGACAACGGGATCGGCATGACTCATGACGAGTTGATTCAGAATCTCGGCACGATCGCTCACAGCGGGTCGCTCGAATATCTGAAGAAGCTCGGCGAGGGCGCCAAAGACGACGTCTCGCTGATCGGCCAGTTCGGGGTCGGCTTCTACTCGGCATTCATGCTGGCGGATCGTGTCGAAGTGCTGACCCGTAGCTATCAGGAAGAATCAGGCTGGCGATGGGAATCCGATGGCAGTGGGCAGTTCACGATCGAACCAGCGGAAGGTCTTGAACGAGGGTCACAGATTCGCCTTCACTTGAAGGAGAAATTGACCGAGTTCACTCAGGCCACAAGACTGAAGCATATCCTGACCGAGTATTCGACATTCGTCCCGTACGCAATCCGCCTTGGCGACGAACATGTCAACGATCAGACACCAATCTGGGTGGAACCGAAGTCTCAGGTCACCGACGAGCAGTACAAAAACTTCTACGGTTACCTTTCGAAACGAACTCACGAAGAACCGTTGTGGCACCTGCATCTGACGAGCGATTCGCCGTTCCAGTTTCACGCACTGCTCTACTGCCCGGCGACAAATTTCGAGTTAATGGGCTTTGGTAAGGACGAACACGGCCTCAGTCTGTGCGCGAAGCGCATCCTGGTTCAAAACAACTGTCGAGAACTGCTGCCTGAATATCTGCGATTTATCTACGGACTCGTTGATTCTGCAGACCTGCCGCTTAACGTGTCCCGGCAGGCTTTGCAGGACGACACGGTGTTCCGCAAGATTCGCAAGGTGCTGGTCAAGAAGGTGTTCAACCACCTTGAGGGGATCGCCAAAGACTCGCCCGAAGACTACGCAAAATTCTACGAACAGTTTGGGACAACACTCCGAGAGGGAGTCGCCAGCGACTTCGAAAATCGCAACACGCTCGCGAAACTTCTGCGGTTCCGGTCGTCGCACGGTGATGATCGAAAGGTGATGATTTCACTCGACGATTATGTGTCACGGATGCCGGAAGATCAGAAGCAGATCTTCTACGTCAGTGGCGAAAGCCTGGCCACGATTGAAAAGAATCCAAACCTCGAAGCTTTCCGTTCTCGAAATCTGGAAGTGCTTTATCTGATCGATCCGGTCGATGAGTTTGTCCTGAATCATGTTCACAAGTTCGAGGACAAAGAACTCGTTTCGATTGACTCGTCAGAAGTCGATCTGCCGGAACTGGACTCGTCCGCCGATGCGGAAGGCGGCGAAGCATCAGACGAAAAGAAGTCGGGGCCGCCAGCTGGCTTCGGGACTGTTTTGAATCTGTTCCGCGAAGCACTTGGCGACTCGGTCGAAGACGTACGGGAATCGAAACGGCTGACCAATAGTGCCTGTTGCCTGGTCAACCCGGAAGGGGCTATGAGTGCTCAATTGCAGAAGGTGATGAGCCGGGCCAGCGATGATTTTCAACTTTCAAAGCGAATTCTGGAAATCAATCCGAAACACCCGCTGGTCGAGCATCTGGCGAGTCTGTCAGCTAACGATGCACACACAGAGTTCATCAAGACCTGTGGGCAACAGTTCTTCGCCAATGCGATGCTGGCTGAAGGGGTCGTTCCTGATCCGTATGAAACATCTCAGCGAATGATGGGCTTCATGCAGGAGCTGGCTCAGCAGCGTTCGCCGATTGCCGGTGCGTAGGTTGTGCGTTGTTTGAGTTCATCGCTTAAAAACCCGGAGAAAACTCAATGCCGGTCGTGGTTCTTGTAGAAACGCCTGACAACAACCGCGGCCGGTTTCTTGCGGCATCGCCCGGAGAAGCGATCGGCGTACTCGGTCGACATTACCCGATTGGGGCGAGCGTTGCTCAGAAGCTGACGCGTGGCGAGAAGGTTTCGACGGATTCTTACACGCTGAAGATCTGCCCGTTGGAAACCGCCCCGCCTAAGCGGCAAAAGGCGTTGTTCTGATCAACGGACTGACGGGCTGATGATGCCGGTTTCTGGACTGGACGCTGTTGCGTAAAGCTTCTTCGGAATCCGTCCCGCGAGAAACGACTGACGACCGGCGAGGCACGCGTGCTTCATCGCTTCGGCCATGACTTGCGGCCTGGTGGCGCTGGCGATGGCTGTGTTCAGCAGCATGCCGTCGCAGCCAAGTTCCATCGCAAAGGCGACGTCGCTGGCCGACCCAACACCCGCGTCGATGATCATCGGATAGTCCGGGTCATCCCCTTTCAGATACTCCAGACAAATGCGGATGTTGTTCGGGTTGAGTACTCCCTGCCCGCTGCCGATCGGGCTGCCGGCTGGCATGACGGAAGTTGCTCCGGCGTCTTTCAAACGTTTTGCAGTGATCGGGTCATCGGTTGTGTAGCAGAGAACCTGAAAGCCTTCCTTGACGAGCGTTTCGGTCGCCTGCAAAGTCGCAATCGGATCTGGAAGCAGCGTTTTCGTATCGCCGAGCACTTCCAGCTTGACCCAATCGGCGCCGGGGTTTTCAAGACCTTCCAGGATCTCGCGGCCAAGGCGAGCGACTCGAACCGCGTCTTCGGCGTTAAAACAGCCAGCCGTGTTCGGCAGAATTGTGTACCGGCTCAAATCAATGAAGTCGAGAATGTTTCTGCCTTCAGCGTCGATCAGTCGTTCGCGACGAACAGCGACTGTAATCACTTCCGAACCGCTGATTTCGAGACATTGCTGCATCGTATCGAACGTTGAATACTTGCCCGTGCCGACGATCAGCCGAGACTGCAGAGTGTGAGTTCCCAGAACGAGTGGTTTGTCCGACATCCAGACACGCGCTTTCTCAGTTTAATAATTATTTGAGGGGTGATTACCAGTGCGAGCAATCACTGATTGAAGCAGTTCTCAAGGGCTCGATTATCCACCGCCAACCAAAGTGACAACTTCCAGACGGTCGTTCTCGGCCAGTTCACATTCAGCATGTCGCGCCCGTGGAACAAGTTCGAGGTTTCGTTCGACCGCGACAAACTTTGGTCGCATTCCGAGTTCCTCCAGCAAATCGGCGATCGTCGTGCCGGCAGCGACCTCGCGGGCTTCATCGTTCACCATAATCTGCACTGAGGGCTCTCCTTCAGAAGCTCTGTCTGGCCGGCAGATTTCGTACACCTGTCGGTTCCTGTTACGCCGAATCCGGCGATCCGGCGCGAGTTTACGAACGCCGCGACAAGACCGTCAAGGAGCTGAATTTGCTCGTTCATTCAGCCGATCAAGTAAACACGCTTTGATCTGTTTTCTGTCGAGTCGTACAATCGCGGTCTCCATTGTCGAACCTTCCGAGCGTGACGCGTCGAGGTTCGTCGTTTGCCCCACCTGCCACTTTCCGCCTTCCTGAACGCTCCGCATTCCCGCCCTGGAGTCCTAAAAATGCTTGATCTGCTTTCTGGAATTGACCGGACATGCGAAGGCGTGTCTCGGCGAAGTTTCCTTCAGGTAGGAACACTTGGCGGACTTGGTTTGAGTCTGCCGACGCTGCTGGCTAATAAGCAGGCATCCGCCTCCGCAACATCCAGCGACGTGAACTGCATCCTGATCTGGACTCGCGGAGGGACCAGTCATCACGATACCGTCGATCCAAAACCGGAAGCTCCGGTCAGCATTCGTGGCGAGTTTGGCGTCATTGATACCGCCGTTCCGGGAGTTCAATTCACGGAGATCGTTCCGACACTGGCCAGGGAATTGAATCGGTTCGCCGTACTCCGAGGTTGGAACCCACAGAACGGAAGTCACGGTCACGCTGATCAGTTTGTGATGTCCGGACGCAGGTTCAACCCGGCACTGGCTTATCCGACGTACGGATCAGTCGTCAGCTATGTCAAAGGCTTCAAGTCCGCGCTGCCGCCGTTCGTGCAGCTTGGCAGTCAGGTGGACCGAAGATTCGGTGGTGGCTCGTCCGGAATTCTAGGTCTCGAACACAGCCCGTTCGAAATGCTTGAGAATCCCAACGACGAAAAGTTCAGCGTCCGCGACATCAGTCCGCCTAAGGGCACCACGATGGCTCGCGTCGATCGGCGGCGGCAGATGCTGGCGAAACTCGATGACCTGCAGAAGAAAGCGGATCTCCAGCCGGCCAAATTTGAAGCGCTTGAAGAAAACTTCCAGGCCGCGTTTAACATGATTACGTCGCCGTCGACGAAGAAGGCTTTCGCGATTGATGAAGAGGATCCAAAACTTCGAGATCGGTATGGCCGTCATCAGTTCGGACAGAGCTGTCTGCTGGCTCGTCGTCTGATCGAATCAGGCGTTCGATTCGTGACTGTTACCGACGGAGGCTGGGACACTCACGCCAACAATTTCAAATCGCTGAAAGACAGTCGACTGCCACCAGTCGACCAGGCATTGCCGCAATTGCTTGCTGACCTCGAAGACAAAGGCATGCTCGATACGACGCTCGTCTGCTGGCTGACCGATTTTGGGCGGACTCCGAAAATCAACTCAGCGAGTGGCCGTGATCACTGGGCGAGTTCCGGCTTCGCCCTGATGGCCGGCGCCGGTGTTCCCGGCGGGCACATCCTTGGCGAAACCGATGGCGAAGGCGGCACTGTTGCCAAAGACGAATACCACAGCGCAGACATCGCTGCGACGGTGTATTCCAAACTCGGCCTGCCACTCGATCTGATCGCTCAATCTCCGGACGGTCGCCCGGTCAAACTGCTCGAAGGCCGCCCCATTAAAGAGTGGATGTGATTCCGGACAGCGGGCCATTATCCACCGTCAGCCCAATCGCTTGCCGTTGTTTTAATCCGCTATGGTTCAGCATCGAAGCATTGAATACAGTGCTGGTGAAAGTCGCTGAAGGCTGAAATGCTGGTGCAATGCCGGCTCGAATGATTCGCGTCTGGATGGTTGAGTTTCGCCTGAGCAGAAAACGCTGGCCCAGGTCTCATCAACTGTTTTGTCGCGAAACATTCAGAGCGATTTTGAAGAGAACACCGGCGTTCTGTGCCCAGGGCTGGTTCTGCGAATAATTTGACCGCCAGTCAGCATTTGTCGCACAGGCCGGCAGACCGCGACTTCCGGCTAGTTTGCGTTCGGACGCCCTCGCGCCAGAGCAAAGCCACTGTTCACACGAATTCGTGATTGGCTGCCCCGGCACGCAGGCACGACCAGCGCCAGACCGATTGAATGTTACAACAACCTGACGCCTCGAACCCGTTGGGGCAGAATTCACTCTATCCGGAAGACATAAAATGAATCGCCGTGACCTGATTGGATCCATTGGCCTGGCTTCGACCGGACTGCTTGCTTTCAATCTCGACTCAGCGATTTCCGCTGAATCGAAGAGTGAGGATGTGAAGGACAAAGTGACGTTCGTATCTTTTTCGGAATGTGCCGACGCCTGCTCGGAATGCGCTAAGTTGTGCAATTCCGCTTTCAACCATTGCACGATCCTGATTCAAACCGGGCAGAAGGGCTACGCGATGATCATGCGAACATGTATTGACTGCGCCGAGGTCAATCGTGTCTGTGCCGCGTTGTGCTCACGCGAAAGTCGGCTGGCGAAAGTGTTGACCGAGGCTTGTGCCCGATTCTGCGATCGAGCGGCTGGCGAGTGTGCCAAATTTCCAAAGGACAAACTCCTGGCTGATTGTGCTGAGCAATGCCGTAAATGTGCTGCGTCCTGCCGCGGACTACACGACGAAATGTTGATCGCGTAGCAGGCACAAGCGTTACCAGGCATCCACATGGCGACTTTAATTCTGGCTGAACATAGAACCGTCAGAAACCGAAGTTTGATTTGCAGGGAGAACTGTTCAATGGCCGTTTCACGATCGGACTGGGAAAACCACATTAAAGACGTGGTCCGCTCCCGCCACTACACATGGCTGCCCAGCGGTTTGGGCGGCGAGCCCGTTGATGTCGCCATGTCGTACCTGGTGACTGATATCCTGCACGTTTGCCGGCGAACTGGTACGATATTGTCCCACGCCGTGTAGAAAGTTCCGGTGACGGCGGGT
>TARA_R110002072_G_scaffold164949_1_pt1 | contig 44737 bp, 42 predicted proteins | sample TARA_R110002072 | Tara Oceans TARA_R110002072 (sample SAMEA4397118) | marine metagenome | biome: Polar Biome; feature: [SRF] surface water layer (ENVO:00010504); material: water (ENVO:00002006), including particulate matter (ENVO:01000060) such as... | depth 5 m
AACGGTCATCGTTTTGACCTATATTCACCATTCAAGGCACACACAAAGGATATAGCTTATGGCGGGTGAACGGCTACCAGCAAGGTTTTCGCTTCGTAGCCAAGTTCATCACGGTTGGACAGGAAAGTGCTTCGAAACCGCCACAAGCCATATGCAAACCGTTGGCAATCACTATGAAATATAAATACATCTTTCTTTCTGCATTTCTTATTCTACTATTTTCATGTCAGAAAAAGGAGAAGCAAACAATTGTTGGATGGAAAACTATAGAAGAATATCCCGAAGAACATTTAGTGATAGTCGATACCCTTGGCAGTTTTCCTTATAATAATTCGAGTCTTGAATTTTTGATCGAGATTGATTCCATGTTAAAGTCTAGAGAGATAAAACTTTTAAATGATGGACAAGAATTTCTTTTAGGTGAATTTGAGATTTCAATATTGGGGAACTCTTCATTTAAATTATCTGGTCAGGAAATGAGTTTTTCAAAGATTAGCATATACCACAATGATTGGCCTTGGAATCAGATTTATTTCTATAGCCCTGAATATGGTATAGTAGCTGAATTTCCTGGTCATTCACAGCAAAAAAACATGTTAGTTTTTATGATCTCCGAAAATGACACAGTTTATAAACTTGGAGAGCAATTATTAGAGTATTTTGAAAATGACTCAATTTTAAACCCAATACCACCCATGCCTATTGAACCTTCTGAGATAATTGAACTCTTTGAATAATAGTTGATAGAATAAAAAGCGCTTGCCAACATCAGCTATGGCAAATGCGGGCTGAGTGCTTAAAAATGAAGATATTAAAACTAAATAAATTTAGAGTAGGTGGACAAGATATTAGTTTCAAAATCCCGCATTTGCCATAGCCAGGGACGTTATCATTAATTAAAACTAAAATGCATATATGATCTTCATAAAAAGAATAGGGATTGCTATGCTCTCTCTAATCGCCATCCAAATCCTTACCTTTTAATCCAAATCCTTACCTTTTATACAATAGGTGAAAGATCTTTAGTAAAGGAGATTGGGAATAACTATGAAAGTTATGTTTTTCAATACGATGAAAATGAATTTAAGGATATTGGTGTTATTTCTGAACTCAATCCCACGAGGGAACAAGTGATAGAATATTTTAGCGAGTTTAGAACCTATAATTTAAAGATCTGTACCTCAACTTCTGATTGTTCTGACTTGCAAGAAACTAATTACTTTTATTTCTATTTTTTTGACTTCGAAACTAAAAATCCGTTCACAGTAAATTTAATAAATGAAGGCGAATGGGCTAAGGAATTTGGAGCAAGTTGGGATTCTAAATATATCTGGATAGTTTATAAATGGATTTTAATTGAGAAAACTAATACTGGAATTTCTTAAGAAAATGATTGCATATTTTCGCGGTAGCTGGGAAATGTCATTTTAGATTTTTATTTGCTTCTCCCCCTCAATTAAAAAATCAGCTCACTCTTTTGATCGCCATCAAAGTATTACTAGAGTCTTTTGACTCCGAAAGGATTTTCATTTCCAGTTGATTATCAGTAGACCAGTTCTCAAGATAAGCCAGTTCAAAAAAGGAAAGCTCGTCAGTCACCTTGTTGAATTTCATCAATTTGGTGCTCCATTTTTCTGACTTGATTGTCCACTTATGTTTGTCTGAGTCGCTGAGTAAGCCATCTTTTATGATCAATATTCCATCAGGATTTAGTGCTTTGAGGCAGTTGTCCAAGACTCTGTTCTTTTTGTCCGGACTCAAATAATGCAGCACATCCATCAGGATAATTGCATCTGCTGGCTCCAGACTCATCGTTGAAATGTCTTCTGTGTGGAACTTCACGCTTCCATCATTGAGGTAGCAATTCTCCGCCACGGCAACCTTGTCTTCATCGTAATCCACTCCGATGATTTCTCTGTCCGCGTTTTTCAATTTGAGGAAATAGCTTAAAAATCCATTGCCACATCCCAGATCATAGATCTTGTTTTTGGTAAGCAGTTCTCGGTGAATAAGCTCGTAATTGTGCTTTTCGTGGCTATATTTTATTTTAAAATACCATTCCAGAATTGGCCCTTTGTAGAGGTAGCCGTAGTTCAAAGGGCTGAATAGATAGTCAGCATCTTCTCTTTGCAAGGTGAACTTGGCGTGTTCTTCTTTGAAGTACTTCGTGATGTTCTTTGCTCGCTGGCTATATCCCTCTCCAAATCGTGCGTCTGAATTGGTGATTCTAGGGAGTACTTTCATGTTTTGATAGCCGCTCTTGACGTAATAATCACCTTTTGGTAAGATGTAATGTAGTCCATGAAGTAGCACGGGAGTAATATCGATTTGAAGCAATTCACTCAGGTAAAAAGCGCCCTTGTGGAAACGAGTCAATTTCCCATCTACAGATCGATGACTCTCGGGGAAAACCAAGATAGAGTAACCATCAGCAACCAAACCTTGCAGCTTTTCCAAGCTTTCCTCAATTGGAATAAAAGCCGGAATGTAATCTGCAAAGCGGATGAACTTACCGAAAATAGGGGAGTTGTAAACCCAAGGCCCAACCAAAAATGTGATTTTCGGATGCTGCATCGCGATAAACAAAATGTCCAGAAATGAGCTGTGATTGGCGATGATCACCGAAGGTCGGCTGAAGTCAAGCAACTCGTAATCGTAGTATCGCTTCTTGAGAAATACCATGAATTTCAACAGTGCCCAGGTGAAAAACTGGATCAAGCGATGCACGAAAAGCTTTTTGCTCTTCAGCTTCCAAAAAGGGATAATCATCACGATGACGGTCAGAATGGTACTGATCAGGCAACCGAGGAAGAAGAAAGAGAAAGCGAAAATGCTTATTGCCAACTCTAATAAGGTGTAAGGAGGTTTGCCTTGATCTGTGCGTCTGGTGATTAGCGTTTTGTACAAAAATGGCTGAACCACGAAGCTCAAAATAACTATGGTGCTGATGCCAATTACGCTGATCGCTGCTATAGATCGGATCGCAGGATGCTGTCCGAAAAACAAGACGCCAGTTCCGATAATCGTACTAATGGAAGAAAGTAGAATTCCAGCTTTATTGGTTGCTAGGGCGTTCTTTCCATACTTGTACTTGGTCTGCAATCCATCGGTGATGAAGATAGAGAAATCATCTCCTAGACCGAAAATGATCGTAGCGATCATGATATTGATGAAGTTGAACTTGATCCCGAAAAGTGCTGCCAATCCCAAAATCCAGATCCAACTTAAGACCATAGGAAGAAAGGAAATCAGCGTCAATTCCAGTCTGCCATAGACGAGGAGCATGGATACAAATACCAGCACACTGGCGATGACCAGCAGCAAGTTGAAATCAGCCTTCACTGAATTGACAAGTGACTCTGCCACACTTTCTCCATCGACTATAAAGGTGCCGGGCACTGCTGAGATTGTAGCTTTCAATTGTTCGTAATCCGCTTTTTCGAAGACTACCGTGGTAAGGATGCTCGTGTTTTGATCTTGGATGATCAGCTTTTGGAGGCTTTCAAATTGAGTTGCAAATTCTATAGTATTGACCTGCTCTGGAGTAGTTTGAATGCTTCTGACGAATGGAGAGAAAGCTCTTGAACTGTATCCAAGAGAATCAGCAATAGAAGTAAAGTATGGAAGGAAAGCGTCCTCATTTTCTCGCCAGTAAGTTTCCCAAGCTTCGGACTTTTGCTGGATTTCAGCTGTTGGCAGTACAAAGGAAGCTATAGAGTTTACCTGCTGATTGTGGGTAGTCGAGTTTCCTGTTAATGCCGCAAAAAGAGCCCTGTTATTCGCTGCAGCCTCATTTTCAGTTTCACCATGAGCTACTATTGTAATTCGCTTTTCTAAGTCAGGATTGATGTTTTGATGCGCGATTTCCTTCTTTTTGAGATAATCGGGATAAAAATTGAGCTTGTTTAGATCATTTTCGAAGGCCACATCATTTGCAAAAAAGGCTAGAAATCCTGTTGCCAGGAGGATGATAAGCAGTATCCATTTTGGTTGCTTTATCTTATCGGAGCTAAATTTTTCTATCAGGAAATCCAGTTTACTACTTCCTTCCTGCATGGTCCTTTTACCCAAAAGCTGAATCAAATGAGGCAACAGAAATAGGATAAACAACAAGGTGAACAGTAAACTCAAACCCGTGAACAAGCCGAAATCTCGTAGTGCTTCCGAGTTGGCGAAGGTCAAGGAGAAGAATGCAACGATAGTCGTGAAGCTGCTGACAATAAGTGGAAATGCGATGCTGTTCCGGGTTTTGATCGCATCCTTGTCCTGACTCAAATGAGAGAAGAAATGGAAAGAATAATCGACCACGATTCCCATGATCACAGCACTGGCACTTAACGCCAAGGCAGAAATCCCTCCTTTGAATAAATAGACGAAGGTGATCGAAGCGGCGATGCCAAAGGTGCCAGGAAGCACAAAAAACAGAATGGTGGAAAGCTTTCTATAATAGAAATATAGCAGTCCGACTATGAAAATAAGCGCGAGGTTGACTGTGAGAATGATGTCCTTTTTGATCTGCTTGGCATTAGCAGCCACAATGGCAAATGAGCCAAAGTAATCCAACTCAGGATTCGATATGTTTTGATTCCAATTGTCTTTGAACTCACCCAATTGCTCATCAAAAAGCTGGACATTACTCACTTCCTTTGGATCAAATAGTACTGCCCCATTGATCATCAAGCTAGTTCCATCCGTGGAGACAAATAAGCCTTCAGTAGCTAGCATGTTTTGAAGAGAAAGTCCCTTCGAAAGTCTCTTATAGGCAAATTGATTGAAATGAAGCGGGTCATTTGCGATGGACTGCGCCATTCCAAAACCTTGCGCGCTGCTAAGAAGCTTCTTGTCCTCAGCTAAGGCTTTGACTACATTCCCATTTTCCAACAGACTATCAATAGCCTCGTAATCGCTTTTTTCCAGAAATAGATAAAGATGCTCTTCTACGAAGAAATTGAATATATCAGGATCAATGTCTGAGCGGTACTGAAGTGCTCCCAATTGAGAACCAAACTTGTCATTCAGAGCAGTGACAAGTGCATTTCCAGCGCTGTCTATTTTGTGATTATCGCCTTTGAAATCCTCAATATTCAATGAAAAAAAGACTGCTTTTTCACCTTTTTCAATTACTGGCTTGAGCGCATCCATGTCCAGACTGCTTGGAATGGATTTGTTGAGATTTTCGTGGATATCCAACTTCGAAGCACTGTATGCACCCACCAAAAGAACCAGGATAAAAAGAAGGATAGGAAGGAGCTTGTTCAATGAGGGCATAAAATTGCAAAAACGAAAACCGTGTTTAAACCATGCAATATTAACAATCTACCTGCGGAATGTCTTTACTGCTAATTTAATTATTCGTTTAAAATAGATGCTCAAGGTACTCGGTATAGCTAAATGTGATAGTTTTGTTATTTACAATCATTGAGTAATATGTTAGGAAATCTGCCGAGCGATTATCTGCAGTTGAAGGATATCCAGGATTATTTTAGAGGTGATAAAGAGTATATATTAGCTGACTCTCAACTAAAAAGATCTACTCGTTCTTTCGAATTTTTGAGGGAGTTCTCCAAAAACAAAGTCATTTACGGGATTAACACGGGTTTTGGGCCCATGGCACAGTATCGTGTAGGAGAGGAGAATCTCAAGGAACTTCAGTACAATTTGATCCGAAGTCATGCCAATGGAACGGGAGAATTCCTGTCTCCAGCCGCTACGAAGATCATTATGATATGCAGATTGAATACCCTGGCGCTCGGATTTTCGGGTACAAGTCTAGGAGTATTGAATACTTTGGGAAGCTATATCGCTCATGAGATTTATCCGCTTATTCCGCAGCATGGCGGAGTGGGTGCAAGTGGTGATTTGGTGCAACTCGCACATTTAGCCTTGGGCTTGATCGGTGAGGGAAAGGCTTATTACAAAAATGAAATTGTAACTATCGATTATGCCCTTCAGGCTGCGAATATTAAACCAGCTGAGTTAGAGCTCCGGGATGGTTTGTCTCTGATCAACGGGACTTCCTGCATGAGCGGTTTGGCGACGATTAATTTGATTCAGACTTCCACACTTTTGCATTACAGCGTGCTGGCTTCGTCAGTGATGAATGAGTTGACTGCTTCGTACACCGATTCTTTTAGCGAGGAACTGAACGGAGCAAAACTTCATCCTGGACAGCAATTCATCGCTCAGAAGATGCGTGAGAATTTGGCTGATGGCAATGTTCTCAAAAATAGAAAAGACCATTTGTTCAACGAAGAGTACATTGATGGTCAGGAGTTTTTCTCCGAAAAAGTGCAGGAATATTACTCCTTGAGATGTGTACCTCAGATTATAGGCCCGATTTACGATACTTTTTTGAATGCAAAGAAAATAGTAGAAGAGGAGATCAACTCTGCCAATGACAATCCTATTGTCTGTGCAGAAACCGAAAATGTATATCACGGAGGTAATTTCCATGGAGATTATATTTCCTTCGAAATGGATAAACTCAAGATCGGAGTGACAAAGATGAGCATGCTGATGGAGCGGCAGATCAATTACCTGATGAATAACCGATTAAACAATAAGTTTCCAGCTTTCTTGAATATGGGCAAGTTGGGCTTCAACTTCGGTTTGCAGGGAATGCAGTTTACCGCAGTGAGTACAACTGCTGAGAATCAGACTTTGAGCAATCCTATGTATGTCCATTCTATTCCGAACAACGGAGATAATCAGGATATCGTAAGTATGGGGACGAATTCGGCGCTGATGGCGGAGCGGGTGATCAATAATACATTTGAGGTGCTTTCCGTCCAGCTAGTGGCGATCGCGCAGGCAATTGATATAGATCAGAGTTATGAGAAGCTATCGACAGCTTCGAAGGCATTGTATGATTTCGTGAGAAAATCTATAGATGTGATTAAAGAAGATAAGCCTCAATACGAAGGCTTAGCCAGATTAAAGGCTAACTTATTACAAAGTAAAGAAGGATTATAAAATGAGAGATTGTTGTTTGATCACAGGAGCCTCTAGAGGTATAGGTAAGACCATCGCTATCACCTTGGCTCAGGATTATGGGTTACATATTTTGATTAATTACGCCAGCAACGAAGCCGCGGCTCTTGAGACGGTAGCGGAAATTGAAGCGAATGGCGGATCAGCTGAGTTGCTTCAATTCAAAGTGCAGGACTATGAAGAGACTACTACTGCGATAGATTCTTGGATCAAATCGCATCCTGAGGATCAAATCAAAGTATTGGTTAATAATGCTGGAGTCACCAAAGACAATCTCTTGGTGTTTATGGAAAAGGACGATTTCAATAATGTGATTGACATCAATCTGCGAGGCACTTATAATGTGACCAAAGCGGTGATTAATCACATGGTAAGAAAGCGTTATGGACGAATCGTCAACGTAGCTTCACTTGCCGGAGTAAAAGGCGTTCCTGGTCAGACGAACTATTCTGCTTCCAAAGGTGGAATGATCGCTTTTACAAAGTCTTTGGCGCAGGAAGTAGCTAAACGAAAAATTACGGTGAACGCAGTGGCTCCAGGGTTTATCAGTACCGATATGACCAAGGATTTGCCAGAGTATGAATTGAAAAAGCTGATTCCAATGAATAGATTTGGTACGCCAGAAGAAGTAGCAGGCACGGTTTCATTTCTTGTTTCCGAAAAAGCCGCCTACATCACTGGCGAGGTAATCAATATTAACGGAGGGATTTCATGAGAAGGGTAGTCATCACAGGTATGGGAATTTATTCCTGTATCGGAAAAAATCTGGAAGAAGTTTTACACTCTTTGCAAAATGGATTGAGCGGAATTTCCATTGATCCGAGTAGAGAGGAAATGGGTTTTCGATCAAGGCTGGCAGGTTTGGTAGAAGAGCCAGATTTGAAGTCTGTGTTGAATAGAAAGCAGCGGAATACCTTAAGTGAAGAGGCTAAATATGCTGTTGTCGCCACCGAGGAAGCGTTGAAAACGGCAGGTTTGGATCTTTCTTACTTTGAGGAAAATGAAGCCGGAGTGATTTATGGAAATGATTCCTCCGCCAAAGCGGTAATAGATGCTGTCGATACAATCCGTGAAAAGAAGGATACAACCTTAGTTGGTTCAGGATCTATTTTTCAATCGATGAATAGTACGGTTACCATGAATTTGGCGACTATCTACAAGCTTCGAGGAATCAATTATACAGTGAGTGCTGCGTGTGCTTCTGGTTCTCATGCGATCGGCATGGGCTATCAGTTGATCAAAGCAGGAATGCAAGAGATGATCATAGTCGGTGGTGCTCAGGAAGTGAATCCATTGGCATTTGGTAGTTTTGATGGCTTGGGTGTGTTTTCCACACGTGAGGACGATCCCAAAGCTTCATGCCGTCCATTTGATAGAGATCGCGATGGATTGGTAGCCAGTGGGGGAGCAGCTACTTTGATTATAGAAAGCTATGAATCTGCAATGGCTCGTGGAGCTACTATTTTAGCAGAATTGGTGGGCTACGGCTTTTCTTCCAATGGAGAGCATATTTCCAATCCCAATATGGATGGTCAGGTTCGCTCTATCCGTATGGCGCTGAAAGGTGCAGGTCTGAAAGCTGAAGAAATTGACTACGTAAATGCCCATGCTACCTCTACTCCCGTGGGAGATAAGTTTGAAGCAATGGCGCTTCGTGAGGTCTTTGGATCCAAAACTCCAATCAGCTCAACTAAGTCGATGACAGGTCATGAATGCTGGATGGCTGGAGCCAGTGAGATCGTTTATTGTCTCCTAATGATGCAGTATAGTTTCATCGCTCCGAACATAAATTTTGAAAATCCAGACGAAGTTTCTGCGGATCTTAATATTATTGCAACTTCAAAGGAAGTTGAATTAAGCCATATTGTATCGAATTCGTTTGGATTTGGCGGCACCAATTCAACTTTAATTATAAAGAAAGTATGACGAAGGATATCGTAATAAACAAGATAAATGAATTCCTTGTAGAAGAGTTTGAGGTGGATCAAAGTGTCATTAAACCTAATGCTAGCCTGCAGGATACACTGGAATTAGACAGCCTTGACTATGTGGATTTGGTAGTGGTGATAGAAAATAATTTTGGTTTCAAAGTGACAGGAGACGATTTCAAGTCTATTACTACTTATCAGGATTTTTACGATTTGATTTTTGAAAAAGTGAGTGCAAAGTAATGGCCTCATGGACTGGCAGAAGTAGAGGAAGCGTCCTTGGGTATAAAATAGTAGTTGGTTCCCTCCGAATTTTTGGTTTATCCAACACGTACTTTCTGCTGAAAATTATTTCATTTTATTACTACCTCTTTGCGGGTGAACCTAAGAAGCACATCCTTGATTTCTACCAAAATAAATTAGGATTCTCTCCTCGCCAAGCCAAGAAACTCTGTCAAACCAATTTCTATTTACTCGCTCAAAGTATCTTGGATAAGATCGCATTGGCGATGGGAATGGGTTCGGATATTTATTATCAACAAAAAGGGGAGGATGAATTAATCCGAATGGCGAAATCTGGCCAGGGTGGATTTGTATTTTCAGCTCATGTGGGTAATTGGGATATTGCTGGGAATCTACTGCAAAATTTGGATGTGCCATTGAACGTGCTGATGTATGAAAACGAGGAAGAAAAGCTTAATGAATACCTTGACAGGATAGGTTCGAAGCCTAATTTCAATATCATTCCTATCAAAGATGATATGTCGCATTTGATCAAGATCTATAAGCACTTCAAGCAAAAGGAACTGATTTGTATCAACGCTGATCGCTTTTTACCAGGTGCGAAAACGATCTCCGCGGATTTTCTAAATTCGAAAGCACACTTTCCAGAAGGCCCTTTTTCAATTGTGAATAAGCTCAAGGCAAACTACACTTTTATCTTTGCAGTTAAGAATAGTAGATTTGGGTATGAATTCAGTGCAACTAAGCCTCGAAAAGCAGATGGGCAAATTCATGAAATTTTAGAGGATTATGTGACATGCTTGGAGGAAAAAGTGAGGCAGTATCCAGAACAATGGTTTAATTATTACGATTTCTATCAAGCACCAACTAAATGATTTCAACTGAAGAATTGCAAAAGATCCCAGTTACTACGTTGATTCCTCAGCGTGCACCTATGGTGATGATAAGCAGGGTGATAGCCTATTCCAAAGGTGAAATTCAGACTGAGCTTGATATAGAATCGGAAAATATCTTTGTAAGAAAAGATCAGTTTTCTGAGTCAGGAATGCTGGAAAACATCGCGCAAACAGCCGCTGCGATGGTGGGCATAGAGGCTAGAGAGAAAGGTGGCGAAGTGCCATTAGGGTTTATTGGTGGGATAAATAAAGTGAAAGTTGCTGGCTTTGCCGCAGCTACAAATACGATCAATACCAAAATCGAAGTCCTACAGGAAGTATTTAATATTACGCTGATCAGAGGCAAATGCTTTATCTTGGATGAGCTGCTGCTGGAATGCGAAATGAAAATTGTAATCAATCCGTAAAATTGAGTTTACCGGTGCCAGACAGGCCTGCCTGAGTTAGTAAAATTTAGAATTTACATAAGAGAGTTGACGGTTTTTGAATCGAGATTTATATCGTCCTGAGCACTTGAGAGACGAGAGTCTCGAAATCGAAGGATCCTCGATACCAAAAGCTATTGGGACGCTAGGACGGACACGATTTGTGATGAAAAATAAATAGATGAAATATATAGAAGACGTAATCCTTGTTAATATTCGATTTTCTGAAGTTGATTCTTTAGGGATCGTGTGGCATGGGAATTACCTTAAATTTTTTGAAGATGGGCGTGAAAGCTTAGGATTGAAATATGGGATGTCTTATCATGATCTGTATGATAACAAGTTGATTCTGCCAATTGTCGAGACCAATTTGAAGTTTAAATCGGTGCTCAAATTCGGCCATGTCGCTAGGTTAGTGACCCAACTTCAATTCAGTAAAGCTGCCAAGGTTATTTACAAATACACCGTTTACAACGAGACTACAGGGAAATTGGCAGCTGTTGGTGAAACAACTCAGGTCTTTGTGAATGAAGAAATGGAGCTTCAGCTGATCACTCCACCTGTTTTTGAAGATTGGAAGGAAAAGCAGATATGGCTGGAAAAATAAATGTTTTTTTGGGTGCGGAGAATGTTATTTCTCCTCTTGGCTGGGGGATTCAGGAGACTTTTTCCAATGCCAAGAATGGCAGAACTGGTCTTAAGGAATTGGAACAGCCGTTTCCTAGAATTACGAATCTATTCGCTGCGAAGTTTGATGATGCTTCCTTCTCGACGGACTCTCCGATTGAAGAGTTTGCTGGTGAAAGCTGCCAAGGAAGTCTGGAAAACTTGAATTTCGAGCATCAGTTGGATGAGCGCTGGCTCTTTGTACTCAGTACTACTAAAGGTGATATCATTCATCTGAAAAGTGGAGAAATGGATCGCTCCAATCCGCATTACCTGATGCAGCAACTTCAGAAGGAATTGCCATTTGAAAGTCAGGGAAAAGTTATTTCCTGTGCCTGTATTTCTGGATTGGCTGCATTGATCTATGCCGCTGATAAGATTGCTACGGATCAGGTGGATCATGCTTTGATCGTAGGTGCAGATGCCCTCAGTGAATTTACAAGCTTGGGGTTTGAGTCCTTTTTTGCTTTGGATTCTGAGCAATGCAAACCTTTTGATAAGTGCAGAAAAGGCTTGAATCTGGGTGAAGCGGCTGCAAGTCTAGTGCTTTCGAAGGATCAAACACTTTTCCAAACTAGCCCATTACGCTATCTAGGTGGAGCGACTAGCAACGACGCAAACCATATTTCTGGACCTTCCCGCACTGGAGAAGGACTTTATAGAGCGGTGGATAAAGCGTTGAAATACAGTCATAAAACTGCTGATCAAATCGAATTTGTATCAGCACACGGCACAGGGACTTTGTTCAACGATGAAATGGAGTCTAAGGCATTTGCCAGGCATGGTTTGCAAAATACCCCGCTCAATAGTTTGAAGGGATATTTTGGACATACACTTGGTGCTAGTAGTTTGGTGGAGATGGCGATGACTATGCAAAGTATGAGAGAGAATGTATTTTTGAAAACCATGGGCTGTGCAGCATCTGGGACGGAAACAGAACGGAATGTGTTGACTGAAAATCTTGAAATGGAGATAAAAACCGTCCTAAAAACAGCTTCAGGTTTTGGGGGATGTAATGCAGCTGTATTAATTGAAAACCAATAAGATATGGCTATACAAGTTTTGTCCTCTTGTAGTATTGAAAATGGTGCTGTTGTAGTCAATGGAACACCTGAGTATTCTGTTGAAAATGAGGTTTTTTCAGACTTTCTAAAGTCAGCTTACAGGCATTTGGATATTTCTTATCCTAAGTATTTCAAGATGGATAAGCTTTGTCAGCTGGCATTTCTAGGTACAGAATACCTCCTGAAGACAAATGATATCCCCTTTACGGATGATGAAGTTGCGCTATGTTTTTTCAATGGACGGTCCAGTTTGGATACCGATTCAAAGCATCAGCAATTGATCAACGATGGGACAAAAGTTAGCCCCGCGGTTTTTGTATATACTTTGCCAAATATAATGATGGGGGAAATTGCCATCAAAAATAAATGGTACGGAGAAAATCTACTTATTTTGAGACCGGATTTCAATTTTGAAGAATGGGCTTTGGAAGCTGAATTGTTGATCTCTAGTGGAAAAGCAACTTATTGCCTTGGTGGATGGGTAGATGTCTTTCAGGATAATTATCAGCTTCATCTGTATTTAGTGGAAGCTGCGGGAATAAAAATGAAATTAACATCAATATAAAATGAGTTTACAGGAAGAAATAAAGAAGCATCTGATTGAGCAGTTGAATTTGGAAGATTTGACGCCTGAGGATATTGCAGATGACCAGCGACTTTTTGGAGATGCAGGAATAGGACTAGATTCTATTGATGCGCTTGAAATTATTGTCATGCTGGATAATCACTTTGGGGTTGTATTGGAGAATCCGGATCAAGGCAGAGCCGTTTTTAAGTCAGTGAACACACTTGCAGAATACATAGTAAAAAGTCGATCTTGATAAACGTAAATGTAACCGGACGTGGAGTGGTGACTGCATTGGGAATCAGTGCGAAGCATCATTTTAACCAGCTCAGATCTGGGGTGACTAGCATTAGCCATTTCCAGCGAGATGAGCAATTTTTATATGCCGGGAAAGTACATTTTACCAACCAACAACTTTCAAAATTGTGTGGAGTTGAATATTCAGATTACACTTCCAGAACTGCTTTACTTGGGCTTTTGGCTGCAAGGGAGGCATTTAGCAATACAATTTTGGATTCTAGATTTCCCGCAGCATTTATCAATGGAACCACAGTCGGTGGAATGGATCTGAGTGAGCAGTATTTCGAAGCGAAAAGCAAAGGAAAGCCGGCAGATGCAGCTCTCTTTGGAATGCATGATTTGGGAGCAAATACAGACTTTATCGCCAAAAATCTTGGTGATTTCCAATACATCAATACAATTTCTACCGCCTGCTCTTCGGCAGCAAATGCGATCATGCTAGGCGCTCAACTGATCCAGTCGGGGCAATATCATCGCGTGCTGGTAGGAGGGACCGATGCCTTGTGCAAGTTCACAATCGAGGGATTCAAATCACTGATGATCTATGATTCTGAATTGTGCCAGCCTTTTGACGCAAATCGGCGCGGGTTGAATCTCGGTGAGGGCGCGGCATACTTGCTTTTGGAAAGCGATGAAAGCATTATGGAAAGCGGAAATCAATGCTTGGCCAAAGTCACAGGCTGGGCCAATCGCAACGATGCCTTTCACAATACAGGCACTTCGCCCGAAGGAATAGGCGCTCAAAAAGCAATGCAAGCAGCGCTTGAGATAGCAAACTTGAAACCTGCTGAAATCGATTATATCAATGCTCATGGGACAGGAACACAGAATAACGATTCCTCGGAATTGGCAGCGATGGAGGCAGTTTTTGGGACTGAACTTCCAGATTTCAGTTCTACTAAAGGAGGTACAGGTCATACGCTTGCAGCTTCTGGAGCGATAGAAGCTGTGTTCTCTGTGGAGAGTTTACTTCAAGGTTGCGCTTATGGAAACTTCAATATTTCTGAGCCTGCGACAGCTTCGAAAGCACTTTTGAGAAAAGCAGTCTCTAAAGATATTCAGCATGTGATGTCCAATTCATTCGGTTTTGGAGGTAATTCCACCTCTTTGATTTTTTCCAAATGCTGATGCAAAAGCTCTACATACATCAAGCAATTTCAATTTCTACCCAAGGCTTTTGGGAAGGTTTCGATCTGCCTGAGTTGAGAGAGGCTCTAGAGGAATTTAGGGCGGTAGATCCAGATTACAAAACTGTAATTCCAGTGATGTCTTTGCGTAGAATGTCCAAGATTACCAAAATGGCCTTGATGTGCGGTTTGACGATTTCGAAGAACACTGAGCTAGTTTGGGATGGGATAATCGTAGGCACAGGCCTAGGGAATTTGGCGGATACAGAGAAGTTTCTGACGCTCATTTCGGCTACTGATGCTGGGTTGAATTCGCCCACTGCTTTCACGCAGTCCAGCCACAATACCTTATCTGGACAGATCGCACTTCAGCTCAAAAATCACGGGTATAACCTGACCCATGTTCAGAGAGGCTTTTCTTTTGAAAATGCCCTTCAGGATGCTATCCTTCAAGCGAACTGTGGAATGAAAAATATACTTCTCGGTTCAGCTGACGAACATATTCCGTTATTGGATACGCTGGGCAGAGAGATGAAGTATGAAGAAAGGGCTATAGTCCAATTTGCCGAAGGAGCTTCCTTTTTTCAGTTGAGCGCTGATGTGCCATCTGGGATTTTTGTGCAGGATGCGTTGGTCAAAATGAAATCTGAGAATCAGCTTCAAGAGATCGATTCCTTTGTGACGAAAAATAAGGTGGATAAGAAATGCTGTTTGCTGATTTCTACCTCTGATATGATAGTTGACATCGGTATGGATCGAAAGTCGCTAGGGGACTTAGTCGGAAATTACATGACGAACTCTGGAATAGCGATGCATTTGGGCTGCGCGTATTTGCAGAGAGAAGAATACAGCCATGTTTTGATCCTGAATGCTAACTCAGAGGCTGGTATGGGCCTAACCTTACTTGGTCATGAGTAAGACTCAGGGTATTTTTGGAATAGCGATTTTAGGGGCAATTGCAATTTTGCTGACTTCTATTTCCAACTATTACCTGATCGCATTGTTCGTAGGTGTTTCACTCTTTTTGTTTGGAATGTCCATGTTTCTTAGGGCTCAGTTTTTTGTAAAATCGACTTTTCGCACCTCTGAAAATAACGTCTTACTGAGTTTTGATGATGGTCCTGATCCTGTGAATACGCCTCTCGTTTTAGATATTCTGAAAAAGCAGGGTGCTACTGCGATGTTTTTCCTGATCGGGAAAAAGGTGAAGGGCAATGAAGCGCTCGTTCGTAGAATACATGAGGAAGGGCATTTGCTGGGAAGTCATTCCTATAGCCATGATCCTAAAATTGGGCTTTGGAATAAGGCTAGAACAACAATGGATATTCGAACTGGGCATGAAGAGCTATTAAAGGTCGTTCCTAATGCAGGTGATTGGTATCGCCCGCCCTTTGGTGTGACTAACCCAACTATAGCCTCAGCGCTCAAGAAATGTGGCTTAAAGTCAATCGGCTGGTCAGTTAGAAGTTTTGATACCGTCAAAAAAGATCCTAAGAAACTGCTCGAAAACTTAAGCCAAGAAATAAAAGGATCAGATATTGTACTCTTGCACGACACACAGAATCTAACTGTTTCAATCTTAGAACCGTTGGTCCTGGAGCTGAAAAGCAGAAAGCTCACCTTAAAAGCTGAATTGAATTAAATGTCGTTTTTAGTCAACCTTATATTATTTATCAGTCTAAGTATTCCTGCCTTAAGTCAGGAGCAGGATACTGATTTTGCCAAAAAACTTCAGGATCACTATAAGACTGTAAAATCCATTTCGGCAGATTTCACACAGAGCAAGCAGAGTTTGCTTTTTGATGAGGCATTGGTGTCCAAAGGGGTTTTTTACTATGAAAAGCCTGATAAAATCCGCTGGGAACAGTTGGCTCCGTCTGCAAATTATTTTATCCTGAATAAGGAAGAAGTCATCCAATTCGATGGGGAATCAGTGAAAAAATCGACTGGTTTGAATATGCAGATGAGCATTTTTAGACAGTTTATTTTGAGTACGGTGGATGGTTCTATTTTGAATGATCCCTCGTTTGAAAAGAGATTTCAGAGCAAAAATGGGGAGATGCGCATTAGCTTAGTACCTTTGGATAAGCGGATGGCAAAGCGATTGGTAAAAATCGAGCTAACCTTTGACGAGAAAACGCTAGTACTCGATCAGCTGAAAATGTATGAGAATCAGGATGATTCCACCGAAATCAGCTTTACAAATCAGAAAATAAATACATCGATCCCCGCATCAATTTTTCAATAAAATGCAGCAGGAAATTCTAGATCAAACACTTGATATTTCTATACTTACTCAAGAAGAAACAGAATCTCTATGTGCTGTGAAAGTGCTGAGCACTAGTTCTGTATTCGAAGGTCATTTTCCTGGAAATCCTATTCTACCAGGAGTAATTATGGTAGAGTCAGTGCGAACTGCTTTGAATCAACTTTTTCAAAAAGAATATCGCCTAAGGTCAGCTTTGAGCATCAAGTTTTTGGCTGTGCTAAATCCGAATGAACATGGGGATGTGCAAATGGGAATTAAACATTCTTCAGTAGAGGAGGGGATGAAAATTGATGCAAATCTATTTTGTGGAGAGAAGATTTTCTTCAAAATGAAAGGCGTTTATTGCGCAGTTTGATGGGAAATAGAGTTTGCATTATCATTCCAACTTATAATAATGAAGGAACTCTTCGTCAAGTGATCACGGAGGTTTTGAAAATCTGCCCTGATTTGTTGGTGGTAAATGATGGTTCGACGGATAGTACAGAATCGATTTTGGAGAGCTTTTCAAGTTTGAATGTTATAAGTTATCCCAAAAATAAAGGGAAGGGATATGCGCTTAGAAAAGGCTTTGTGAGAGCACACGCTTTGGGTTATGAGTATGCGGTGACGCTGGATTCTGATGGGCAGCATGAGCCGGAGAATATCCAAGATCTGACTGAACAAATTCAGCTTCTGGAGACGGAGACTGTGCTGATGGGCTCACGCAATATGGAGCAAGATGGCATTCCAAAGAAGAGCAGTTTTGGGAATAAGTTCAGCAATTTCTGGGTTTGGTTTAATACCGGGATTAAGCTATCGGATACGCAGACGGGTTTTAGGGCTTATCCCCTGAGACCCATTTCTAGGTTGAAATGGTTTTCAAACAAATTTGAATTCGAAGTCGAAGTTCTGGTACGACTAGCTTGGGAAGGAGTGGAGATCAAGGAAGTGCCCGTGCATGTGAATTATCCTGAAGACCGTGTGAGTCACTTCAGACCGTTTCATGATTTTGCAAGAATCAGCGTATTGAATACTGTTTTCTTTTTCTTAACACTCGGGTATTTCGCACCGAAAAGATTGTTTTTTGTCAAGGGAGACAGCAATATTTTTACACAAATCAGAAGAGAGTTTAAGCGTCACCAACATGATCCGATGCAAATGGCTGGTTCGGTAGGTTTAGGATTGTTTTTCGGTGTGTTTCCGATTTGGGGATTTCAGATGATTGTGGCATTTTTTGCCGCTAGTTTGCTGAAAATGAACCGCGTCATTGTACTTACTTTTTCTAATATCAGTTTACCTCCTTTTATTCCAATGATCATTATTTCCAGTTACTTTTTCGGAAGTTTTTTTGTGGAAAAGAAAGTCCTCATTCCGGACTTTTCTGAAATAACAGTGGATACGATATACTTGCAACTCTATCAATATATGGTCGGAGCGGTGATTTTATCCTGTGTGCTTGGAGCCCTAGGATTTGGAATTACTTATATTTTGATGAAGGTTAAGTCGTTATATAATAAGTAATTAGAGTAAAATGGTTTAAGCGTCTATTAAGATCAAAAGCTTACTTTAAAAAATGGGAAATGCAACCTTAAGATGAGTGGGTTCTACTGACTTCTGGTAAATCTTCCAGAAGATTATGCAGGTAACCCATTCCTATAGCCACCAGATTAGGTTCTCCATTTTCTGAATGGGCAACTTTCACATTGACTTCTTTTTTGTCCTCTAAAATATAAAATTCCCAAACCCCCTCATTGATTCCAGTAATTGCTTTCTGAGCAGAAATCATCCAGCGCTCTCCGGTATTGTTTATCCCACCAACTTGAGAAATACTGAAGGAATTGGTATGTCTAGTTTCTCTTTCTATAAAATGGATTCGTAGTCTGGTCATTCTGGAATTTATTCGGAAGGTAAAGTCAGTGGTGGTAAGAGGATTCGCAACATGCCCAAATTTGGGACTTCAATTACTAGTAATACTTGAAACACTAAACATAAGTTTTGCCATTCCTGTAATCTTGGAATTAATTTTTAAATTAACTTATTCGTTTCATGTAAAACAAGTAAGTAGATATAGAAAAATATGTTAAGCTGTATATGTTCTAGGCCTATCTGCAAATAGCCCGATTTTCAAGTGTAGGGGTACTTGCCTTTTCAAGAAGTTTCAACAGATTTTGCTAATGAGAAGTTGAGTGGAGCTAGAATTTACCTAGGAGTAAATGCTACAATTTGAGGAGAATTATTCTTAAAAATGACTTCATATTCTGGGCTTAGATTAGCCTATAGTCTCATTATAAAGCCCAGAGTGGAATTCACGGTTGTTTGAATCCCATGGCTAAGTATTTGATTTATTTCTTTAAGAATGACAAATAGGTCATTTAATTCAAAGCAATTTTAATTAAAACAACCAACTATGAAAACTACCAATGAAGCTGCAGAAATTTTGAATGATTTAGTACAGATCAACAATGACCGTATCGAAGGGTATGAGAAAGCAATTGAAAATTTAAAGGCCGAAGATCTGGATTTGAAACCTTTGTTTATTTCTATGATTGATGAAAGCCGAAAATGCAGAATGGCGCTTTCCAATGAACTTAATGTTTTTAAAACTGAAACAGAGGACAGTTCCACTACAAGCGGTAAACTGTATAGAGCATGGATGGACGTTAAAGCTGTGTTTACCGGACACGACAGAAAAAGCGTTTTGGAAAACTGTGAATTTGGTGAGGATGCTGCCCAAAAGGCTTACAAAGACGCAGCAAATGATGAAGATTTGCCAGCTAATCTAAAGACACTTGTTCTTGAGCAAAAGGCAACCTTAAGAATATCACATGACAAAATTAAGCAACTAAGAGATCAGCAAGCTTGATCTTACTAAGTTAAAAAAGTCTGTACAATTTAATCCCGGCAATTTGCCGGGATTTTTTTTTGTAGATCCCTAATAGTAAAGGGTTATTGGAAAGGATAGTTGACTATACACTATTTCTGAGCTCACTGCGACAGAATTGCCTGTTGGCTTTTAGGTTTCACAATTAAGTGTGATAGAATTCTATCAGAAGCGACTTCACAAAAATCCAATCCAGAATAGTCAGGATTTACCCCTGAAATAAAAGGTACTGCCATCACATGTAGTCGTGCATTTGCCACACCATATTGATTGAGAGGCTGGAAATGATCATTGATAGAGATTCCGGGTAAGCGAAGTAAATAAATCCCTGATTTATCTTTGTACACCTCCTTATTGCCATTTTCAAACTCACGTATGGCAATTTCCTGATCTGCAAAATTTAGAAATGCTGTACTAAGGGTATTTTTATTGATCAAGCCCTCAAAGGGAAGTTGTTTAAAATTAAATGGTTGTTGACCTAAAGCATCTATGAACATGGCAAAATGCTTTTTTTCTTTCCGCTTACTTTTATTTCGATAGGTGTAAATACATCCTCCCTCTTTTGAGGGAACTACTGTACTATCCTTATCCACATTGATTACATCAAGTATGCCTGCATGATTAAGTGCCATTATTTCTCTTGCCGAACTTTGAGGTACAAAGGCGATGATAATTGAAATCAATGGGCTAAGCGAGCGCTTGAATCTCAGCATATCTTCTGCTGAAAAATGCTTGATAGCATAATTAATAACATAGCTTAAATCTGTAAGCGTTTCCTTCCAGGCAATTGGTTCCTGCGTTTCTATAGATCTCTCTGCTTCCTTATATTCAGCTTCAAACAGTTCAAATGCATCTATATTAAGTCTTTTTTCCATCATGAAGTCCATAAATTCTTCAATGGATTTCCCTGCCGTTTTTTTATACAGTATAGGTTGCTTTTTTTTCAATACTTTTCTGAAATTTCGGTCATACACATAATCAAGGGGGATAAAACCGCTATTCCTTCTCTTGATTTTTTGTATTTTTTCCTCAGAGAAAAGTAGGGAGGTATCAGGCTGAGTATCTTCTAAATGAAACCGTATTCCAGGAAGTAGCCCTCCTAATGAAAAAAGCTTGATTTTGAACCCTTGACTTTCCGAGTTCAAATGGTAAGAATAGGATCCTGCTTGCTCGTGGGTAAAGTTGCCATTCGCTCTGGCTAGCGTACGTATGGCATCAATGGCAGTCAAAGAAGCTCCTCGAATGGCTACTTCATGGTTAATTTGAGTAGCCAATTTCTCTGGTGGATAGGGAGAGTCATACCAGCCGCTGAACTTCTTTTCTCTTTTCTTAGGGAATGAATGACCTGTACAGATGACTACTTTGTCGAAAGTATATTTTTTACCATTCTGAAGGATTAAACTAACTTTTTCAGCATTCTCATTATCCTGCACGTTGACCACTTTGCTTTCTAAATGAACCTCAGTTTGTATTCCATGTTCTTTTGCTTCTTTTAAAAGCAAGTCGAACTGGGCAGAAAGATATGCTCCGAATAGCAGACGGGGCAGGACTTTATATTCATTAAGCGCAATGTCTTCCAGATCAAAATTCTGAAGTATGGATTAAGGTGCATGTGCTATCCACTCTTTTACTGAAGTTTTGATCTCAGGTATTTCATTGGCAGATACGTTAGTAATATGTTCCGAGCAAGCGCCATGGGTGCTATAAGGCATGCCTGCACCTAACTTGTTATGTTTCTCGAAAATATGAACCTTATATTCATTCAATCTTTCTTCGACTATCCTTTTAAACATGAATAGGGAAGCTGGACCACCACCTATTAAAGCAATCGTATGCATATATATTAAATTATTTGGGTTTATGATTGGGGACGAGGATAGCCTGTGAAGCCATTCTATAGGTACTGCTACTCAATAGAGTTGGTGAGGGGACGAAGGATTCTGTATTTAAGAATCCTTCTTATTGCCTTGAGTCTTATTAGGTTTAGGTTCAATAAATTCCTCTCTTGGGGCTTGATCTGGGACATCTCTTTTTTCTTTTTTTGTTCCAAAAGGCGTCACCTTAATATCCTCTTTGTCTTTTGGTATTCTTCTGTTTTTATCTGATTCGAATTTCATATGGTTAGGGATTTGTTCCAGGTTTGAAATGGATTTCTAAGGTTTTCAGGTATTAATAATTTCGCCTCCATTTGGATGAAGGACCTGTCCTGTCATATAACTTGATTGATCGGATGCCAAGAAAAGGTAAGATGGTGCAACCTCTGAAGGTTGTCCAGGGCGGTTGAGCGGAACATCTTTTCCAAATCTATCAGCGTCTTCTTCAGGAAAAGTAGAAGGGATAAGTGGAGTCCAGATCGGACCTGGAGCGACAGCATTTACTCTTATTTTTTTATGGGCTAGGTTAGCGGACAATGATCTGGTAAAACTTACAATTGCACCCTTGGTTGCTGAGTAGTCGATCAATTTTTCATGCCCTTTGTAGGCTGTTACAGAAGTTGTATTAATAATAGAAGCTCCTTCTTTCAAATGAGGCAAAGCTTCTCTGCACAGGTACATGTAAGCAAAAATATTGGTAGCAAATGTTTTTTGTATTTGTTCGTCACTAATCGCTGAAAGCTCATCCTGAGGAAACTGCACAGCAGCATTATTGATCAGGATATCTAATTGACCAAATTCACTTATCACCTTTTGAATGATTTCTTTAGCATGCTTGCTATCAGTCAAGTCACCCTTTATCATCAAACCTTTTTTACCTTTTTTGTTTATTTCACTAAGTGTTTGCTTAGCATCATTGTCGGAGCTATGATAGCAAATGGTAACCTGTGCCCCTTCGATGGCAAAGAGAACTGCTATAGCTTTTCCTATTCCACTATCTCCTCCGGTGATAAGAGCGACTTTGTCCTTTAATAGATCACTTCCTTTGTAGCCTTTTTTGATATACTCAGGCTGTGGATCCATTTCTTTTTCTGATATGTTTTTCATGTGGTATTAATTAATAAGTGAGGAAAAAGAATGAGGGGTGTTATGATCCACCCCGTCTTCTAGCTTATTCTTCAGAAGCTTCTTCATTGATTTCTGAAACTGCCAATTTTGTGAGTCCTGAATCAGTTTCTTTCTCTTCTACTAATGTTTTATTAAGAATAGCCGCAGCATCTTTCAAACCCATTTTTTTTGCGAAAGCTACGAGCGCACCATAAGAAGCGATTTCATAGTGCTCTACCTTTTGGCTCGCAATTATAATTCCTGCATCTCTTACCATAGTATCCGCATCTGTGTCTTCAAGAATTGACTCTGCTTCTTTGATTAAACCAGCCATTGCATCACATTTCTTTGCCTGAGGTTTCACGCCTAAAATGTTAAATACTTCTTCCAATCGGCTCACATGAACCTTACTCTCTTCCAAATGCTTGTCAATAGCTGAGACCAGTTTGGATGAAGTAGCTCCTTTACTCATTTTGGGTAATGCTTTTACTAAATGCTTTTCTGCCCAATAGATATCTTTGACTTCATCGAGGAAAAGCTTTTGGAATTTTGATTCCTTTTTTTTGGAAGGTTTTGATTGAGTTGCCATAGTGAAATTTGTTAGTTGGTTAAATTGTTAAATCAATATTTCCAATTTAAAGGCCAACTCTGTACGGCAAATACTTGAGGTAGACAATGTGCGAATAGAGCTATTCAACGGGTATAATAGTACAGATAGCAAGTAGAGTGGGTACTTTGAACTAATCAATTTGGTGAGAGATTTCTACGAGTTGAGAAGAAAAATCTCTGCTTGAGAAAAAGCATTTCTGTACATACCTGAATTAAGAGTTAAGTGAATTCATTTTCTTATAAACCGCCCTGATAGATACTTTAGCTATTACATTCTTATCTGAGGATGTGAGTTGATTCAATTCTTGATCTATGAGATAGATGCTTAGATTTTTAGTATTAGGTCGTTGATCGGTATCAGCGAAATTTTAACCTAAGCCCAGGATCTATTAAAAACTAGTATATCTAATCCAAGCAATCCGGAACGTTGTAGCTGCTGTAAGAATTACAAGACAGTTTGACCTAGAGTTATTGCAAAAAGAGCCTATGGATTGAATGCAACATTTTGGGAAGGGATTTCCCTGTGCTTATTACGATTAGTTAGCACTGGTTGAAAGTTTACTATGTTTATTAGTTCATGTAAGGCCTTTTTAAGCATACCTTTCAGAATGGCGAGCTATTTGGTTTTTTCTGAAGTAAATAAAACCTGAAAGCTATGTCCCGCTTGATTCAAATCAAAAGTAATTGTACAGTAGCCCTTGAGCGCTGTATTCGTACTTGTCAAAATTTAATTTCTGCCTACAAATACACGTCTGGTATGGGCGACTGCATTAAGCAAGCTACAATCTGTATGGAGGCCTGTGTCGAATGCCTTGATGCATGTGAATCAGCTCAGTTTGATAGAGGAATTAACATGTGTAAGTGTTATGAAGTCTGCAAGGCTAGTTTCAGAGAATTTCAAAAATATGATATGGAGGAATGTCAGGGGTGCGTAGAGGCTTGCTTATTATGTATAGAAGAGTTGGACAATATGATAGCATAAAATCACATTTCGCTATTACTTAAGTAATGTTTTAATAGGTACTAATTGAGTATTTACTTTTTTAATGATCCTGTGAGCCTTACCAAGTATGACTCTTAAGCTTTGGTATAAGCTGATGATCATGCACACTTATTTTGGTGCATAAGCTTCTCGATCTGTGGTAGCAAGTTCCCTCCTTGAAACGATCTTCTGGGGAGATATAGCTCGATTTAGTGTTCTCATTGCATTTGAACCTGTTTTTTGTGAATAGTAGATTTTGCACAGGTATTGTACTAAAGTCCTCACTAACCAACTTATGAAATCATGGCTAATTACGCTTCTATACCCTTTATACATTCTCTTGGAAAATTTGTGCAGTTCTACATTGATCCAGCGAGTTTTCTGGTTTTCATTAGTAACAATGGAATCTCTGCTACCTCTGCCGAAGACGAAGAGAAGAATCCAAACCCTCCAGCTGAAGATTTTCCAATGCCGGATGGGGATGAGATCAATCCAACTAAGGTAATTCCCGAAGAGGAAGAGTATTTGCCTGATGAGCAGGAAGTGCCAGTGCAAGAGCCTCCCAAAGAGATAGAGGAAGATCCTTATTTCCCCAGAAAAGGAGATGGATTGCCTCCTGAAAAAGAGGATGAATTTCCGAAAACAGATCCCGTTTAGTCAGCTGCGAATACTAGGTACAACTGATTATTAAGAATGTAGTAGTACCCTCGAACTCTTTTATAAAATCCATATTTAGCAACCCCTTAAAACCATCAAACTATGAATGACGAACCTAATAAATTGACTGAAACGGAGGAGGATGTAGTAGCAAAAGTTATTATCCACATGCCTACCGAACCTGAGATTTCTTTTGAATGCCCATTAATGTTCAAATTACCTGAGGAAGGACGGATTCTGGATATAGCCTATGAAAAATTCATAACCGATCAAAGACAATGGGAGAGAGCCCAAAGCACATTGGATAATGATGTGATGGTCATCGATCGGATAGAGGGTTTTCATGTGTATCTACGGGAAGGTAATCCAGTGGATTAAAACATGAGTATACGTTGAGCAGAGAGTCGAACTCCCTTGTCAAAATGGCTGTACTGTATCCACGACAAGCCCCAAACCAGTTTAATTCTCTAGGTATCCTATGTATGTCAGCTTTTCGTTCGCTGCCAGACCGTTAGGGTTACATCCCAATTTTCCTTCGGGCACATCCATATCAAGCTTCTGATAGAATTCCGCCCAGAAGGTGTCTGTTTTCTGGGTGTCTGGATTAATAAAAGTCATGGGCTCCAACTCAAAAATACCTGCATGCCTATAGGCTCGCTCAACAAAATCCGAGCAATAATACGAGGTGTCATTGAGGACGTAGCTCCAATTATATGGTTTCCCCAGCAGCGTTTTGGAGGTAATGATAGCTTGATTGATGGAATTATGATCTTCATCAGCTAGTCTATACAGCGCGAACCGTCGGTTCTGGCCGGATTCGCTAAGCACCAAACTATCCAGCGGTTCACGTATAGATCCCTTTTTGCCAATAGCATGTAGGATATAGGCGCTTGAATCATAAACTTCAATGATGCCAACATGGTCAAAAGAGACGTCACTAGTACGCTGAGTAACTCGGTTGATGGCACCAGACAAATGCTCTAATTCTGCCCCTACAAAAAGAAGATCGCCATTCTGGACATTCAGGTTGAGGTAGGGGATTGACTGCTGAGCGACAAGCGTTGGAACCCAGACGAAAGTGAAACAGAGTAATAGAAAGAAAGCAGAACGGATATTCGGCATGGTTAGCGTGCGTGTGTTTGGTTGGGCAAAGCTAGTACTAGGTGCTGGGGTATGAAAATACTCACCCGATTTAATATGACTTTGTAAACCTAGTATGAGATTCTGATGTGGGAATTAATACTTTCCGGTTTATGACGTTTTACGTTTTATTAAATACTAAACCTACCTCACCGACTTCAATTTCACGCCCTTTCCTTGGAGTATATGTAATAGTACTGCAGCATCTTTTTCCTGTTCCTCTTCGATAAATAGGCGGATAGCTTTAGAGAGTGACGCGATTTCACGCGCTTTCTGAAGGCGATCAAAAGGGAAAGGATCTGGGTTTGTACTTAGGATCAATCCTACTTTAATATCCACCCGCTTTTCCAGGTCTTTTAATTCACTGCATATTTCTGCCCAGTTGTGCATTGTGTTCAGGTGGAGTTTTGTCTCCAAAATTAATAACGATTGTATTGAAGATTGATAATTTAGGTGCTGAGGAATAGGAATGTGATACAAGCTGTCTCAATTGACAGAACTATCTTTCATTTTTTATCCCGAAGCTCAAGGCAAACCCGCTATATAATTCATTCAACAACTTAAACACCCACACTCTCTTTCAATAAAGAGGTCACTAGCTCAACGGTTAAGGGTTTCTTGTTCGCTTTTTCCCGGAGGGCATCAAAAGAGTATCTAAAGTCACATCCTTCTTTGTAGTCACTGCATCCATAAGCCGTTTTACCTCTTATTATTGTTCCTTTATTGCACAAGGGACAGGAAATGACTGGAGGAGTTTTTTTAGAAGAGTTGGCTACTTTCTTTTCTTCCAAAACGAGGTGGAATTGATCATTGAAACGTAGCAATCCTTCCTTATCTCCTGTCGTTGTTTTAAATCCTTTCAAATTGACAGTAGATCCTTTCTGGAGCAAACGCAAATACTGATTCTCTGATATAGTCTTTCCTTCGAAAGAAAAAGGAAGTAAAAAGTTGCATCCGGTTTTATAGGCGCTGCATCCGTAACTCGATTTCCCTTTGAGCAGTGCCCCTTCCTTGCATTTTGGACAAGAGCTTCCGACGATTGCAGTTGTTGATTTTTCTTTTTCAGGAACCTTGGTATCAGTGCTGTGAGATATTTTAGCATGGCTTTGTTCCCTTATAACTTCGTAGACCAAATGCTCCACCATGCTCTTCATGTTCTTCACAAAAGAGCCCGCGTTGAAATTCCCTTTTTCTATCTCTTTCAATTGTTTTTCCCACTTCCCAGTGAGTTCGGCTGAGGTCAGTAGGTCATTCTTAATGATATCAATCAATTGCACTCCTGTTTCGGTGGGCAAAATTTGCTTTTTATTCCGTTCAATGTACTGCCGCCTGAACAGTGTTTCAATAATATTTGCCCGAGTAGAAGGACGACCAATGCCATTCTCTTTCATTAATTCCCGCAACTCTTCATCGTCAACTTGCTTGCCGGCTGTTTCCATGCCTCTTAACAAAGTTGCCTCGGTATATTGATGAGGTGCTTTGGTTTCTTTCTCCAAGAAAGATGGTTCATGCGGCCCTTTTTCTCCTTTAGTAAAGAGTGGGAGCTCATCTTTCTCCTTTTTATCTTTGCCGTCAGCAGTTTCAAAAACAACTCTCCAGCCTTTTTCTAAAATGACTTTCCCGGTTGTTTTAAATGGAACCGTATCCACTTTTCCTAATACTGTGGTATTGGACACCGCACAATCATCATAAAACACGGCAATGAATCTCCTGGCAATAATATCATATACTTTTAGGTGATTCCCGTGCAAACTGCTTTGAATTCCTGTAGGAATCATGGCATGGTGATCGGTTACTTTTTTATCATTGAAAACCTTGCTAGACTTTTTTAATTTTTTGCCGAAAAGCGGTTGAGTTAGTGAGGTATAATTCGTTAGCTTTTCTAAAATTCCTTTTGCTTTGGGGTAAATATCGTTCGGTAAGAAAGTGGTATCCACTCTCGGGTAGGTGATTAATTTCTGTTCGTATAGTTGCTGCGCTATCTTAAGTGTTTCATCGGCAGAAAGGCCAAACTTATTATTGCAATACACCTGTAATCCAGTCAAGTCAAAGAGCTTAGGTGCATAATCCTTTCCTTTTTTATTAGCAATAGAGACGACTTCAAAGTCATGTTCTTTTACCACGTTGGCAAAAGCCTCTCCATCTTCTTTCTTTAAAAATTTACCTTCCTCACAGTTAAATACGACATCTCTATATACCGTTTGTAATTCCCAAAAAGGTTGTGGCTGAAAATTTTGAATTTCTTTAAACCGGTTAACAATCATCGCTAGGGTAGGCGTTTGGACTCTACCTATGGACAGGACCTGTTTGTATCCACCATGTTTCACTGTATATAAACGCGTGGCATTCATTCCCAACAGCCAATCCCCAATTGCCCGGGAATATCCAGCATAATACAAATTATCATACTTAGCAGAGGGTTGCAGTTTTTCGAAACCTTCCTTGATTGCCTCTGTGGTCAAAGATGAAATCCATAAGCGTTTGACTTCTCCTTTATACTCCGCTTGTTCAATTACCCACCGCTGAATCAGTTCTCCCTCTTGGCCGGCATCACCACAGTTGATCACAAGCGTGGCGGTGTCAAATAGCTTTTTTACAATGTCAAATTGCTTCTTGACCCCAACGTTATCAACGACTTTGGTTTTGAACTTTTCGGGAAGCATAGGAAGGTGACTTAGGCTCCAACTTTTCCAATGAGGATCATAGTCATTCGGCTCAAATAAGGTGCAAAAGTGTCCGAAGGTATAGGTAACTATATAGCCATTCCCCTCATAATATCCATCGTGCCTAGTATTAGCTCCTAGAACTGAGGCTATTTCACGTGCTACACTTGGTTTCTCAGCAATACAAACTTTCATCTGAAGCAAAAATAGTAAAAATAGGGTAGGCTCAGCGGAGGACATGGTTTTAAGAGGTCTCCTTTAGAAAAATTTAGCATTGAACCAGACGGTAGGGAAGGAGAATCCTATCCACATAAGGAACGAACTAAGCTCCGTAGGAGCGAAATTATTATAGCCATAGGTGAAACCCATAATAGAAAAAACCACCACACAATTTCCCTCCCGTCCAAAATCATCTTCTGGAAATGTTGGCCAATGCAGGAGGATAGAAACGGATTTCATTCTTACCGCTAACTCCCAGAGGACACAAAGAATTCCGCAAAGAAAATTACTATCGGAAACAGCTCCTTGGAAACTTAAACGAGATTAATTAGGGCAGTATGTCCACTAAGTGGTCGAGCCCAATTAAAGAATGATTTCACTGTAAGTCTCGTCGGTTTGTAATGTCTAACTACCATACTATGATCTAATTATAAATATCTAGCAGACAATTTTACACTCTTTTTGGATTCTGGACAAGATTAGACTGCTTAGTTTCATGGATTATATTTATACAGATAACCTTCAGAAATATTCGAGGATTTGGTGGAAGCATTACACAAGACTGGCAACCATAGGTAGCTTGCTATTATATTTTTCCTGATTTTTAATTCAGTTGATTTCTGACGCTATGGATGTAATTAAATCAGTAAGCTGATTTAGTCTTGCCAGTTACCCTATGCCCTATAGTACAGGATGGGAAAGGATGCTATACAGCTGATATTAAGTGGCGATAAGCTAATGTTACTAAGAATGAGGAATGGGTAATACTCATTTTTCAGTAAGGAGTAAGTATTCCTAATTCTATAAGTAGTTAGTTTCTAATAGAGAATGCTAAATAGTTAAACCCTAATCTCCATGTCCTCTCAGTCCTCCAACAAGGTGTTATTACATAGGATTTCGGTGGATTCAGACAAAGCTGCTTTTTCTGAACTTTTCAGCAGATATCATTCTAAACTGGTCTCCTTTGCTACCTGTTTTTTACCAAATTATGAAGAGGCTGAGGACATGGTGTCAGAAGTGTTTATTAGGCTTTTGCAGAATCGTACACAACTGAAGGATATAGAGAATTTTGAAGGATACCTTTATTTTTCTGTTAAGAATCAATGCCTGAACCAGTTAAAAAAGAATAAAAGGCAGAATAAAATATTCACCCCTCTTGATCTACAAGATTGTAAAACTGGTGAGTCTACCCAGCCTCTTGAGCAATTATTGACCTCTGAATTGCGAGATAAAATAGCAGGATGCGTAGATAGATTACCTCAGAAAAGAAGGTTAGTGTACAAAATGATCAAAGATGATGGGCTAAAGATCAAGGAGGTTTCTAAGTTGCTTGATATTGCCGAAAAGACGGTGAAGAAGCACTTGGAATTAGCGGTAAAAGATCTAAGAGCAGAAATAGCGACTTATATCTCTGCTCAAAATACACATTCAAAAATCATCCCTATTTCTTTGAAAGTAGGCAGTTTAGTAATGTTGGTCTTGTTGATTTCCCAATTTATGAACATTTAGCCTGCCTTTTTTAGATTTAAACTAATCATCCCAAAGTGCCATTTTTTTAAAGGAGAAGATGATTTATTATTTGGATTAATATTCTTACTACCTATTGATTATTCTGCTCTACTCACCTGTTCTAAAATAAAATTTCAACAAATATTCAAAGTGCATTACGCCCTTTGTACCTCCAGGTTGTCTTGGTAATGTGAATGTACCTGAAGATCAAATCGACCTTATTCTTTCTAAGTGGCTGACAAATTCGGCAAGTCAAGAGGAACTTTTAATTCTGGAAAACTGGGCAGATCTGTGTGATGAAAATCTGGAGATATTTGAAACTTTTAAAAAAGTAGCTGGCGAAAGTACAGCTGAACCCATCTTAGTCAATCAGGAAGAAAAGACCAATGATATTTGGGAAAGATCCCTTCAAAAAAAAACAGATGAAAAGGGACATTGGGTGGGCCTATTCAAATATGCTGCGAGCTTATTCCTACTAGCAGCATTAGCGATGAGCATTTTTTATTACCAACAGCTAGAAAAAGAACTGAGTAATGAGGTAGTGGCTGAAGCTCCAAATTACATTATCAGAGAAAATAAGCCAGGTCAAAAAACTAAAATCTTGCTACCAGATGGTTCTGTTGCCTATCTGAATAGCAGTTCCAGCATCAGATATTTAACTGGGTTTGCTGGAGAAGAGAGAAGGGTTTTCTTAGAAGGAGAAGGTTTTTTTGAGGTTGCTAAGGATAAGTCCAAGCCATTTATAGTTGAAAGCCGATCGGTTGAAACCACCGCTTTAGGGACTGCTTTTAATGTAAAAGCTTTTAAAGAGGAGGGAGCAATTCGTGTTTCCTTGGTAGAGGGTGAAGTGAGCGTAAATCAGCTCGCAAATAATACCAATTCACTAATCTTAAAGCCTGGAAAGGAATTGCTGTTTGAAGCTGATTCAAATACATTTCTAGAACAAGACTTTGATCTTGAAGATGCTATAGGTTGGAAAGTAGGGAAGTTGGTGTTCACCCAGGCAACTTTAAAGGAAGTAAAACTTCGGCTAGAGAGATGGTATGGAGTCCAAATTGATATTAGTGGAAAAGTGCCTTCCAACTGGAAAGTGACTACAGTATATGAGAACCAAAGCTTAAAAAACGTATTAACTGATTTACAATACTCTAGAAAATTTGCCTATGAAATAAAGCATTCGAATGTGACTATCACCTTCTAAAAAAAAACAGAACCAATGGGTTCGTACCCCATTGATTCTGAGACAGCATAACTAATTGTTTGGACGCAAATCAGCTATGCTTAATTAAATACTTGTCAGTACTCAATAACCCAAAATTATGATAAATAAATCTATACTGCTATTACTGCAAATGACAAAATACACCCTATATGGTTTTTTGTTTCAGATGCTCGTATTGAACGTGGTACTTGCCCACACAATTAAAGCCCAAAAAATCGACGAAGTTTATGTGAAAGTTTCTTTCTTTGAAGAGAAGCTACTTAACGTTCTACATGAGGTTGAAAGGCAAACAGAGTTTCAGTTTACCATTCATGAAAATGAAACCTATCTCAACAAAAAAATCTCTGTTAAGGCAAACAAGATTTCTGTAGAAGACTTGCTTAAGGAAATCGGTAGCCAAACTGGGCTCAATTTTCAACAGGTGAATAGAAATATATCCATGTGGCTTGCCCCAAGAAAAGGTGAGATTAAGGATGTACTAACCCCCTTAGAGGCTATAAATGTTTCAGGAATTGTAAGTGACAAAACCGGAGCTCCATTACCTGGGGTGACCATTATTGTAGAAGGTACCACAAGCGGTACTGTTTCGGATATTGATGGTAAATATTCAATTGACGCAGAAGCAGGAGATGTCTTGGTATTTTCATTTATAGGGTTTAGTCAACAAAAAGTAACCATTGGAAATCAGGTAGAAATCAATGTAATCATGCTCGAAGATGAACGAGCGCTTGATGAAGTTGTAGTGGTTGGATACGGCACCCAAAAGAAGGAGGATGTCACAGGATCTGTGGTTTCAGTGAATGAAAAAACAATCAAAGATCTTCCTGTTTCTTCAGTGGATCAAAAGATGATTGGCCAAGTGGCAGGAGTGCAGATTCAGCAAGTTTCTGGTGCTCCAGGAGCAGGAACTTCTATTAAAATTCGGGGAAGCGGATCTCTAGGAGCTGGAAATGAACCTTTGTATGTGGTAGATGGAATGCCTTATTCTTCTGGTATGAATCAGTCACTGAATCCGCTCATGTTCATTGACCCAAATAACATCGAGTCAATCACCATCTTAAAAGATGCTTCTTCCACGGCTATTTATGGTTCAAGAGGAGCAAATGGTGTGATCATGATCACTACCAAAAAAGGCACCTATAATCAGACTAGTATTACTTTTTCAGCTATGTCAGGGGTGCAGCAGGTGCCTCAAAAAGGTAGACCGAATATGCTGAATAAAAGAGAATTCGCGCAGCTTCAACGTGACAGAATAGATCTTGAAGTAGATCTGAGAGAGAACAGAGCAGCTACCTTAGAAGACTATCCTGAAGAATATCGAAATCTAGATGCACTTACTGGCCGAGGTACGGATTGGTATGATCTCATTCTTAGAGATGCTCCGATTCAAGATTACAATTTCAATCTTCAAAAGGGGACAGAAGATTCTCGTATTAATTTCAGCCTTGGGTATTTCAATCTACAAGGTGTTTTGAAGGAGACTGGTATAGAGCGTTTTAGTACGAAACTGGGGATTGAAACAGATATCACTCCTAATCTGAAATTAGGTGTGTCGATACAACCCACCTATATAAGCCAGCAAAGAGCGAATACAAACCTGAATAGGGAAGATGTCTTAGGTGTGAGTATTTGGGCAAACCCAATTTCTACTCCTTATGATGAGAATGGAAATCTGAAACCATACATAGTAGCTCCTCAAAGCAAATTTCACTCAGCATGGAGCTTCGCTAATCCATTGTATGTACTGCAGGAAATGACTACCGAGCAGAAGTCCTTTCAAAACCTGGGCTTAGCATTTTTGGAATGGAGCATATTACCAAACCTTCGTTTCAGGTCTTCCTTGAATACAATTTTGGAAGCATCTAAGTATTTTCAATATGTTCCTAGCACTGTGGGAGGATCTAATAGACCGCCTACTGCTGGTACCGGTAACTCTACAAATACCCGATACAACAGCTTCAACTGGTTGGTTGAGAATACAGTTAATTACGATTTGAGTTTTGGAGAACATTCATTCAACTCCTTACTGGGGTATACCATCCAACGCTTTAATTCCAATAATATAAATTTGAATGCCAGCCCATATCCGAACGATTTGATAACAACGATCAACGCGGCCCAAGCGATTAACTCATGGGGTGAGGCAGTGAATGAGTGGAGCATGATTTCGTATTTGGGAAGAATTAACTACTCATTTAAAGAACGTTATTTGTTCACCGCAACTTTTAGAGCGGATGGTTCTTCACGATTTGGGAGTGATAACCGTTTTGCAATCTTTCCCTCATTAGCGGGCGCATGGAGAGTATCAGAAGAGGAGTTTTTCAAAGACATTTCCTGGATAGATAATTTGAAGTTAAGAGTCAGCTACGGAAAGAGTGGTAATAATAACATCGGTAATTATGCTCATCTAGCAAATATCAGTGCAGGGTCCTATGTCTTCGGAAACACTCAAGTCACTGGATCTAGCGTGGGGATATCTAACCCAGGGCTAACGTGGGAAGAATCAAATCAAATCGATGTGGGATTGGATTTTGATTTTTTCAATAGCCGCGCCTTTTTCATGATTGATTATTTCAAGAGAAGAAGCAATAATATGTTGCTGGAGGATGTGATACCTGCCATCACTGGTTTTAATTCACAAACCATTAATCAAGGAAGTGTGCAAAACACAGGGATAGAAATCGCTCTTGGAGGAACTCCTATCGCTGGTGAATTCAATTGGAACATCAGTGGTAACATTGCTTTCAACAGAAACGAAGTACTTTCTTTGAATGATAACACCGTGAGGATATTGTCTGGAAATAATGACGGAAATCCTACACACATTTCAGTAGTAGGGAAGCCGATTGGTCAATTTTTCGGTTTTGTTCTTGAAGGAGTATATACACCAGAATATTTAAGCCAGCCGGGAGTAGTCAATTCTCCTCAGGTGTATGAAGGAAATGTAAAGTACAAGGATGTAAATGGTGATGGATTTATCAATGATGTGCTTGATTACACCATCATTGGTAATCCCCATCCAGACTTCATCTTCGGCCTTACTAATAATGTCTCTTATAAAAACTTTGACTTGGGTGTAATAGTCAATGGTCAAGTTGGAGGACAGGTCATGAATGGTCTGCGTCAAACTACCGACAATCTTCAAGGATTTTTCAATGTAGATAAAGATTGGGAAGCTAGATGGAGAAGCACCGAAAATCCAGGCGATGGCATTCATTCAGGAGTACCAAAGTTGAAGCCTAGCTGGGGACATAGAGTGTCTACCCTTTGGGTGGAAGATGCTTCGTACTTGCGTATCGCTAATATGACCTTGGGATATACCATTCCATCGAGCTTGTCTGAGAAAATGAAAGTATTGAAGAGTTCTAGACTGTATTTCACAGTGCAAAACTTAGCCATGTTTACCAATTATAAAGGGGCAAATCCAGAAGGTCAGGCAGCGAATCAGAATAACACATTGGTTCCCGGGTTTGATATGACGTCGTATCCGCTCTCGAGGACTATGTCATTGGGAATAAACCTTTCTTTTTAATCTGGAATGAAAACGATGTTCCATCACAAGCTAAACTATTGCATTATGAAAAAGTTACTATATATAGTTCTCTTATTTACTATTACTTCCTGCGCGGATGATTTCTTGGAAATTTATCCTGATACCACACTGAGTGAGGGTAATTTCTATCAATCTCAGCAGGAATTTATTCTCTTGGCAAATGGATGTTATATCCCGTTGCGAGACATTGAGAAAAATACTCACTGGGTTGTTTCAGAATTGATCTCTGACAATACCAGTTTTCAGTACAATATCTTAACTGGTGAGGCTGTGAGAGGTGTTATTGATCAGTTTATCATCACTGCGGACAATAGAGCCTATGCTGAGTTTTGGAATTTATCCTACAACGGGATAAATAGAACTAACAAGCTATTGGTTGAGATAGATAGGCCTGAAGTAGAGTGGACAGACTTGGCATATAAAAACAGGTCTTCAGGAGAAGCTTATTTCCTTAGAGCTTTATATTACTTTAATCTGGTAAGGCAATTTGGAGGTGTTCCATTAGTCCTCACTCCAATTAGCGCTCAGGAAGCACTTAAAATGGGTAGAGTAAGTGAGGAAGAAATTTATGCCAGCATCATCAGTGATTTGAATTCAGCAATAGAGCAGTTTTCAATGGCGACCAAGTTGGAGGAAAATGGAAGAGCCAATTTGTATTCTGCTCATGGTTTATTGGGCAAGGTTTATTTGACAATGAAAGAGTATGATAATGCGGAAAAGTCGCTGAAAAAAGTGATTGATTCTAACAAATATTCTCTATTGCCAAATTATGCAGATTTGTATGATCCAAGTAACAAAGACTATAAGGAAACCATCTTTAGTGTGCAGTATTCAGAAAATAGCAGGGAACTTTCCAATCGATTTATTTTCATGTTCGCACCTTGGAGTTCAAAAGGTAGTATTACGCAGCGTCCTAATATTAATATTATTTCAGCAGGTTGGAATCAGCCAACTACGGACTTGCTAAACGCTTTTGAAGATGGTGATAAAAGAAAAGACGTCTCTATAAAGTTCTGGAATGGCCCTGATTGGGATGGTGCGGTGAGAGATATACCCTACACTGGCAAATTTAAACCTCCAATTTCTGCTCCTGATGATCGTACAGGAGATAATTTTCCAGTTTTAAGATATTCCGATGTGCTGCTGATGTACGCAGAGGTATTAAATCAACAGGGTAAAACAGGAGAAGCAACGTCTTATGTTCAACAAGTTCGTGACCGGGCAGGTCTGAAGGCTTCCTTGGCAGGCTATGGAAAAGCACAGCTTGAAGAGCTAATAGCTAAAGAGCGTCAAGTTGAGTTTTGCTTTGAGAATCAGCGTTGGTATGATCTGAAAAGAACAGACAAAGCGGTAGAAGTAATGACTGCTCATGGTAAGCGGGAGTTGGCGCAGAAGGATTTCCTTTACAACAGCGCCTACCAAATAGATCCTCATAAACTATTGGCTCCGCTACCCGCAGAGCAAATACTCATAAATAGTTTAACCCAAAACCCAGGATATTAAAATGGATTTTATAACGATTTTGCCTTCAACTCGGTCCTATAATTTTCGGTTGATCTTTAGCCTATTGTCCTTACTCTTATTTGCAATGCCTTTTAAGTTATTTGCACAAAGTGAGAAACCCAATGTGATTTTCATTCTAGCAGACCAATGGCGTGCAGACGCTGTTGGATATGCTGGAAACAAGGATGTAATCACACCAAATTTGGACAAATTAGCACAGGAGAGCTTGGTTTTCGAAAATGCGATTACTGTTATGGCTGTTTGTGCACCTTGGAGGGCTAGTTTTCTTACAGGTCAATACCCTCTAACGAATGGTGTTTTTTACAATGACAAACCGCTAGCAACTGAAGCCGTAACTATGGCTAAGATTTATAAAGATGCTGGATATCAGACTGGTTATATTGGTAAGTGGCACTTGAATGGGCATGCTCCGGGTGAGCATCCATTTAGTGCAAGGGATTTGCCAGTACCAAAAGAACGCAGGCAAGGGTTTGATTATTGGAAAGTGCGAGAAGTGTCACATGATTATAACGACTCTTTTTATTTTGACGAAAATGATGAAAGGCAAGTTTGGGAAGGATATGATGCTTTCTCCCAAACGGATAGTGCTATCAGTTATATAAAAAAGAACAAGAAGAATCCTTTCCTTTTGGTAATGTCCTGGGGACCACCTCATAACCCATATCAAACTGCACCTGAGAAATACAAAGCAATGTATGACCCTGCTAAAATTTCCCTCAGGCCAAACGTTCCCGAAAATTTGAGAGATAGTGCAAGACAGGTAATTGCCGGTTACTACGCTCATATTACAGCGCTGGATAAAGCGATGGGGGATTTGTTACAAACTTTGGAATCAGAGGGTCTAGCGGACAACACGATTCTTGTATTCACCTCAGAGCATGGAGACATGCTTTTTTCTAAAGGGGTTCTTCGAAAACAAAGACCTTGGGATGAATCTATCAAAGTTCCTATGCTGCTGAGATATCCTAAGGGTATTTCTAAACCAAGAACTATAGCAAACCCGATTGATACTCCAGACTTATTGCCAACTCTATTGGGGCTTAGTGGCTTGAAAACACCAAAAACTGTCGAAGGGACAGACTTTTCCGCTCAGTTGAAGGCAGGAAATGATATAGATAATGAGGCCGCTTTAATCATGCTTCCAGTGCCTTTTCATGAATGGCAATTTAAAAATGGAGGTAGGGAGTTTAGAGGTATAAGGACTCAACGCTATACATATGTGAAGGATTTACTAGGTCCTTGGCTGCTTTATGACAATAAAACAGATCCTTATCAAATGGATAATTTGGCAGGTCAGGCAGAATATAAGGAATTACAAGACTCTTTAGAAAAAGTTCTTAAAGCCAAACTGAAGAAAACTAAGGACGATTTTCTGCCTGCTGATGAGTACATGACAAAATGGGGTTATTTATACGATATGCAGGACAGCATCAGAGATGTTAATTACCTCAACATTAACCGTTGATTTTATAATCATACATGCGAATGGATGGATTTTAAAGTCCGTAAAGTCATTAAGCAAGTTGGATAGCTGGGTTTGTATGTTGAAAACCGATGGGTCGATGACCCATCGGTTTTTTCTTTCAGTTGATCATAGTATTGATGTGCTTACTATTCAAAATTGAAGGAAAATCCTATCCTCACAATTTCCCTCTGGCCCAAAGCCATCTTCTGTAAACGGATTCATCTGCGGGAGGATAGAAACGAGACAAACTGAGTTCTAAATAGCCATCGATTAGGGTAGGGCTTCAAGCAAGGAAACCACTCATACTCTTCCCATTTATTTTTCCACAGATTTTTGCATATTTAAGGATAAAACTAGTCCTTAATGAAAAAATTTCTGCTTTCGTTTTTCCTAATTACTTCAGTGATTCAACTTGGGTTTGCTCAACGGGAACTGATCCTTGCCGAGCCAGCTGCGCTAGGATTTAATGAAGAGTTCATCAACCACAAAGTGGATTCTATAATGAAAATGGGCATGGACAGTTTGGCTTTTCCAGGTGCACAACTTTTGGTAGCAAAAAACGATACGGTTATTTTTCATAAAGCCTACGGGTATCATACCTACGACAACATCCAACCTGTAGCACTAAACGACTTATACGATTTGGCTTCTGTTACCAAAATTGCTGGGCCTTTACCTGCCATAATGAAGTTGGTGGACGAAGGGAAGCTTGATCTGAATAAACCTTTCAGCAACTATTGGAAACCATGGAGAAACCGAAAGGACAAAAAAGACTTAACGCTTCGGGAGATTCTGACCCATCAGGCAGGTTTAGTCCCCTACATTGTGTTCTTGAATGAAGTGGTTCGGGAAAATGGCAAGGTCAAAAAGAGGTTTGTACATGATTCGCCCAATAAGCGATTTCAAGGACAGGTATATGATGGGCTATATATCAACAATCGGTTTGAACGGAAAATGAACAGAATCATTAACCGATCCGAGGTCTCAGATGAAAAGAAATACCTGTATTCGGGACTCACTTTTCTAATTTTTCCTTCTTTGATAGAGCAACTCACAGGAACGGACTATCAAACCTACTTGGAAGAAAATTTCTATCAACCCATAGGTGCTCATACCTTGGGGTATCTACCTGAAGGAAAAAATTATATAAACAACATTGTGCCCACTGAAGTGGATTCCCTTTTTAGAAAAACCTTGGTGAACGGATGGGTGCATGACGAAAACGCAGCGCTAAAAGGAGGCGTTTCTGGTAATGCAGGTTTGTTCGCTACGGCGGATGACTTGGCCAAATTGATGCTCTTTTATCAGAATTATGGAAGAGTAGGAGGCTTACAGCTTATTTCAACCGAAACGGTGAAAGAGTTCACTGAGGTGCAATTTCTTGAAAATGAAAACCGACGAGGTTTGGGTTTTGACAAACCACTCTTAAACAATGCCGAGCTTCCCCTGGAAGAAGCTTACCCTTCCCCTTTGGCAAGTCCCGAAAGTTTTGGTCACAGCGGTTTTACGGGAACTTTAGTCTGGGCTGATCCCGTAAAAAAGCTCACGTATATATTTCTATCCAACCGGGTTTATCCGTCTAGAAATCACCAGAAACTGTACAGTTTGGGTATTCGAGAAGCTTTGCAGGATGTATTTTACAGTGCAGAGCAAGAGTAAAATTCTAATGTGGAGACACTAGTCTCGAAAAGCTGACAAATCTCGAACTGCGGGACCTCGGGTGTGATCAGAGGCTTTCTAGATTCCATTTTCAATTAAGATTTTAAACCAAAAAAATACCCGAAACAAATTTGTTTCGGGTATTTTACTTAATCATCAATCTATAAAATCCGATTGCAGGTAATTGGTCATCGGAAACTTCTGCAATAGTTCTGAATGGCTCAAATAATCAATGTAGGCTTGGTAAATATCCCTTTTTAGCCTTACCGTAACGTTTTTAGATTTTACTAGGCTTCTTCTAAGCTTTAATTCAGTAATAGGATTATTGTCATTGATGTCGTTCAAGGTATTACCCAGCTCATCAATATCAAGGTCTTCCAACTGAGTTTGCAGAGTATAATAACGCTGGGTCAGGGTATTTACTTTTGCCTTCATCAGAACAAGTCCTGCTTCCTGCACATTTTGGGCTTGGGTTAATTCACCCTGAGCTTCGATGATGTCAAGTTTCTTTTCCGCCATTTTACCTTTGTTTGGATTGAAAAGCGGGAGTCTTACTCCTAGGCCAATACTCCAGGGACTTCTTTCCTGTTCAAGGCGAAATTGCTGATACTGGGCTTGGACATACCCGATATTTAGGCTAGATTTTTCCAAGGCCCACTCTGCGTTAGCTAATTCCACCAGTTTTTGTCGATAGGCTGTTTCTCCATTTTCAGAGGAAAGTTGATGTTGCTCCATCCAATGTTTTATCCGATCAATAGAAACCAAATTAGTCATTGACCACACTATTTCCTGGGACTTTGCCATTGGGAAAAGTGATTCGATTTTCTTCTGTAAAACCTCCTCTTCGAAGGTCAGCTCTTCCAACTCTGCCTGTTTCTCCAATAGGTCAATCCTTAATTCTGTAAAATTCTCAGCATCAAAAAAACTTGAATACCGCTGGGCTTCCAGAATTTGAAATAATGATAGTGTAATTTGCTGGTCTTCTTTTTTCAACCTAATTAATTCCTGAAGATAAGTCCAATCAATAATGGCCGAATAATGCAGGTTAAGCAATCCTTTCAATTCCCTATCCTGATTGAGCTGGACTACTTCCTGGTAGGTCTGAAAGTAGTCATTATTTCGCTTGACCTCCCATGGATTGGCAGGGTTCAATCTCAAGGCAAAATCTTGACGCTGAGGATCCAACTGATTGGTTTCCGTTCGGAACTCCATGCCGCGGATCGGAGCGAGTTTATATGATTTCGTCTCCAAAAAAGCTTGCTGTTGCTCGAGTGCACGTACTTCTGGAGCATTCAGAGCTGACCACAGAAAATCATCCATAGTTACTTGTGCGAAGACCGAAACCGGCAAGCATATTAATCCAATGATTAATCGTTTCATCTGATTATAATTTGATTTTCAATGGTCATATGGAATGCCCTAGATAATCATCCTTCTGTGTGAGAAGCACTTCTCATGGGCATTTCATGTGATTATAATTTCAATTCAATGACTTTAACTGCTTATCTGATAAGAACTTTCTCACCGTTGAAATAGGTATTCTCCTCCGGAATCTCAATGAAGACTTGCTGACCAAAAGCTTGGATAGCAGTGGACTTTTGAAGGATTTCCGGCAACTCACTGACGGAACCGTACCCGATGACTTTCCCTTGCACAAAATTCCTTCTTTGGTCATAAGAAGTCACGTTGACTGTTTTGCCCACCGTGAATTCTGCAGTTTTTTTACCAACCAGATATGCCACTACAGTGGTGGGATGTAAAGGATTGATCTCCAAAAGAGGCGAAAAGGAATCCACCTGCTCACCAGGCTTTACATATACATTTTTTACCACTCCTGAGGCAATGGCATATTTATTCAATTTGCTCTTTTCTGTTTCGAGCATTTTCAGCTCGCTTTCCTGAAGTGTAATTTGATTTTTAAGCAAATGCTGCTCTGTAGCACTTTCCTGGGAAATATCTTCAATCTTGATATTCATAGCTTCCAAATGTTTTTGCTTTTGGAGCTTGAGCGATCTGATTTTAATAGCTGAAGGAGAGGTTTCACTTGCCTTTTTATCGTTCACAAAGCTTTTGGTAAGAGCTTCATTCATTTGGATTTCACTTTCTGATTCCAAAATTTCAGACTCCAGTTCCTCCAGTTTAATCTCACTTTGGGCTTTGATGTAAGAGATTTCCGATTTCGCAAGTTTTGCTTTCTCCGAAAGTTCTGATCGAAACACAGCAATCCGATTGGTGAGTTTGGCTATATCCATTTCCAAGGCCTCACTGGTAAGTTCTACCAGAAGTTCGCCTTCTTTCACTTCCATACCAGGGACCACATGAATAGCCTTCACCAAGGCAGATTTCTCAGTTTTCACTTTGTATTCGGAGGTTTGCGCTATTCCTATGGAAGCTTCCCCGCTACCTTTGAAATACCGGCCACTGATATACAGCATAGCGACCAACATCAAGGCTATCAGGTAATAAAACCAGTTTGACATGAATTTCATTAGTTCGCAGGGATTTCGTTGGAGGATAATTTGATCTGTGACACACCTTCTACCACAAAAAGGGCATTCACCAGCCCATCTTTTGAGAGTTCTTTGTTCAAAGTCACGGCATAATGATATCTGGTCCCTTTTTCCTGGGTATGTTGGATGGATACCGTTCGATAATCTTTGCAAAAGTCCTTGAGCAGAATATTTACTTTATCCAGCACACTGGGCTCGAGAATTGTCACAAACAGGTGATTGTGATGAGAATAGCTTCGGAAAGGAGAAGCATGAAGTAATGCAGCTACGAGACAGAAAAGGACAGACCCCACAAAGGAAATAGTGAATCCATAAACCCCAATCGCCAGTCCCGTACTCAAAGCAGCAAACAGAAAGAGCACATCCCTAGGATCATCCACCCGAGTTCGAAAACGAATGATGGCCATGGCACCAAAAACACCGAGACCTCTTGCCAGGCTATCTCCAATAGCCATCATCACCATTGTGGTCACCACTGCGCCCAAAACCAAAGACTGAAAGAAGTTTTTGGGATAATATTCTCCTGTAAAGGTGAGCCTGTGAGTGATGGCAATCATGGAAGACAGCACAAAAGCCCATAGAAAGGAATAGGTGATATTGATGAGCTGTGGATACTCATAGACCGGTTGGTCCGGGAATAATTCAAACATGGAATTCTTTGGTTTTTTGAAATTGATAAGTCAAGTGTAGTTTTTCTACATTCCGTTTAGAGGGAATACACCGAAATACATATCCTTTAGAAATGCTAGGAGGAGTAGGGTGTACAGCTCTTGGAAACCTTAAAGTATTGGGTACGCGATTGATTCTAATTTCCCAGATACGATTTCACCGCCGTTGCTCGGCTCGTAGCATGGCTTTTTAGCGTATTGATCGCTGACTGGAAGTCAGAACTGCTGTTCAGAAAGGAATATCCAGTGACTTCAGAGGTAGCATATGACTCGATTAAAGCTGCATAGGAGGTATAAAGTGCATGCATATCTGTCGTGTTGAACACGCCATTAATTACTTCCCGGACATTTGCATCATATTTTGCTTTATACACTGGATCTGCATATAAATATCCAATCAATGGCCATTGAGTAGAATTTAGACCGGAGAAGTTCAAGGGTAATGATCCTTGCTGGTTTCCTGTTTGAAGCGCTTCATTATTATCCCAAGGAATCCAGTTCAGCTTATTTGTCTTGGGATGGTTGTACAAGAAATAGTTATGGGTCATTCGACCATAGGTGTCCCAATTTTGAATAACTGTATTGACTGCCAAATATTTAAGGAATACATCTGTATCAAAGACTGCCTCCAAATTGGTTCTCCACGCCGCAGGATCCGTGGTTCTGTTGCTGGCATGTAGGGCAGTAAATAGGTTCTTAATATCTGACCAGTCTGCGGCATCCTCGTTTGATTCTTTAATAAACACTGCCTCGCTGAAAGTGCCCAGAGCAAAGCTAGCTCCCGAACCATCTGGCTGGTAAATATTTCCATCATTGTCCGCAAACTGGGTGTCAATGACAGTATCATCCACTTCTTCCACCAAGGTATATAAGCCGAAGTATTTTGGGCCTTCTCCGAAATCCACATACACTGCGAAAAATGCCGCATGAGAACTTGCAAGGCCTGCTTTTCTAAAGACATCACCTGCTACTTTTTCGCGTATCATGGATTTGTCATTGAAGTTGTTTTTAAGACTTAATTTCTTAAATCCATGAAACCGTTGGTTTTTGATCTGAGGGTAGTCATCCTCAAATTCGTCGAAATCAAGTTTAAAGGAAAGCTTCATATTCCCAGACTTCCAAGTAGAAGCCAAACTGGAATTTCCCTTAAATCGAAGTCCAACTCTATACCATTCTTTTCCTTTGTAAAATACCTCAGCCGGCACAAAAATGGGGTCCTGAGAGGAAAATGAATTACCGCCTGTCTTGGAACCAAAAGCACCATATAAACTGGTCATATTGCTCAGCATACTTTTCCAGCGAACGGAAGTGATCACGATGTCAATTCGTTTGACTGTGTTGTCTTGAAAGATCTCGACAAAGTTGGGATCAGTGTCCTTGCTGTGTGTAGCAGTAGTCCAATCAGGGATTAGGAAATCTTTGTCTGCGACGGTTTCACCTGTGGTTTCATCTACAGGTTCAATATCATCTGGAGCACATGACAGCAGGAAATTGAGAAGGAGTAGGGGCAAAAGGAATTCTCGCATGTCGATTAATAGTTTGGATATCGATAAAGACGTGGTGTATGATAGAATCCCTCGCAGATTTGTATTTTTATTTTGTGGAAAATAAAAAGAATCACAAGTCATTGATTTTAAATAGGATATAGGCTAGTGGAGCAGAAGTAAATCCTATAAGCAGGGTGGAGATCCATCTTTATTTGGTTCTTCTTCTCTACAGGCGTAGGTTTTCAGAAGTCGAATAATTTTGTAGGGACAACTTTTGGAGCTTGAATTATATTTAAAAAAACAGCAGGGGTGTGATGATTGTAGAAAAGGCGAGCTTTCAACATACTGGCCTCCCCCACAGAAAAAAATCATCTTTTGGAAAAGTACGTTTGTGCTGGAGGATAGGAAACGAATTTCAATTTTACCGCTAAGCCGCAGAGGGCACAAAGAATTCCGCAAAGAAGATTACTATCGGCACTAGCTCCGTAGGAGCGAAATTATTATAGCCATGGGTTTCAGAGACTGTGTTAATTCCAATAATTGTTCAGGAGACAGT
>TARA_R110002072_G_scaffold267103_1_pt1 | contig 44689 bp, 46 predicted proteins | sample TARA_R110002072 | Tara Oceans TARA_R110002072 (sample SAMEA4397118) | marine metagenome | biome: Polar Biome; feature: [SRF] surface water layer (ENVO:00010504); material: water (ENVO:00002006), including particulate matter (ENVO:01000060) such as... | depth 5 m
GGACTAACAGATTGTCACAGCTGAAAAACAACTTGTAATGACGCGTAGTTGTTTTTATGCATTCGGTTCAATATGAATGAGTACGTGTCCTAAATTCGGGATTTCTTCTCGTAGATAGTCCTTTAAGGTATGGGCAATATCGTGTCCTGATTTTACGGAGATATCACCATTTACAATGGCTTGTAAATCTACGTGAAATTTCATTCCTGATTTTCGGATGAAACATTTTTCGGTGTCCAAAACACCTTTTACTTCTATTGATTTTTTTCTAATTTCAAGGATGAGGTCGTCATACACCTGCTCGTCCATTACTTCTCCTAACGCAGGTCTTACGATTAAATAACTGTTATATAAGATAAATGCGGAAGCCAATAATGCTGCCCAATCATCGGCAGTTTCATACCCTTTTCCGAATAGGATGGCTATGGAAATTCCGATAAATGCCATGACCGAAGTAATGGCATCACTTCTATGATGCCAAGCATCTGCTTTGAGTGAAGAACTGTTGGTTTGTTTACTTTTTCTAATAACGATTTGATAAGAGATTTCTTTCCAAATGATGATTCCCCCTAAAACAAATAACGTCCACGGTTTCGGAATTTTATGAGGTGTTTGAATGTTTTGAATACTTTCGGAGGCAATGATGGTTGCAGAAACCACTAGAAAAGCAACGACTCCAAAGGTAATTAAGGGTTCTATTTTTCCATGTCCATAGGGATGGTTTTCATCTGCTGGTCGTTTTGCATATTTAAACCCCAATAAAACTAGTAAAGAAGCAAAAATATCCGTTGTTGATTCAATGGCATCTGCAATTAACGCGTACGAATTCCCAAAAAATCCCGCAAGTCCTTTTATCAAGGCTAAAATTGTATTTCCGATGATGCTGAAATACGTGATTCGTATGGCTGTTTGTTCGTTATTCATTCGTTTTATTCGGTTGCGTACAGCGTTGTTATTAATGGGGTTGTTGTAAGATTAAACAATTTATTTAAATACTTCTATACTAAGAAAATTTTATCGTGTAAAATTAATGATTTTATAGCTGCTGCAAACGTAAAAGTTATATTTCATCCTCTGTTCATTTAATGGACTGCAACATGCTTTGGCTGAAAACACCTCGTAATGACCTATTGATACTAAACAGCTTATCGTGGCTGAAAAACGCCTTGCAATTACCTTGTTCGATTCTTGTAAAACAGGACTTGTTATTTATTTCTTTCTTAGGTTGTGTACTTACCAAGGTTGCCATTTCTTTTTTAGAACACGTAGTAATACCTATTTTTTGATGCTCACGATATTCTTAAGAAAAAAACGGTTTATGGCTTCCAAATATCCTTACTGTTTAGGCTCTAAACCTCACCTGGATACACCCAATTAAGATTGATTTTAGCGTTCTTAAAGCATTATAAAACTCACGCAAAAAATGATCAGTACTTAGCTTGTATCCCTTTATGCTATAGCATGCGAAGAAACTAAAAGTCGCTTTTATTTTACAAATCTGCACGCTCCTCTTTTGTTTATTTCATCTGAAAATAAAGCGATTCTTCTAAAGAAATTTTAGAGTACAAGTTATATGTAAAATCGTAAATAACTATAAAACAGGTGTTTGTACGCATTTTTAAATGATTGTATACTTGTAATTTTGGATAGAAATTATTCTAAACCAAATTAAAAACTACAAACTATGGCTTCAACTAATAACAATCCACCACTTACTTTGGGAATGCAAAAACTCATAAACGAGCTTAAAGAAATTGTAGCAAACCCTGTGGTAGAAGCTGCCTTTAATGATGCTATTGCCAATGTGCAACCCATATTATTAGATGGCACTAAAAACCAATGGATAGGAAAATCTGTTACTTATTTTGTAGAATACTTTGAAGCTTGGTTTACCTTTTTACCAACGCCAATAGGAGGTCTTGGAAAGATTATTCCGTTTACACATCTCTATCTTAATAATACAAAAGCTTTTTATTTCTTAAATCACTTTCAAAGTAAAAAAGCAAATGCAACAACATTTACAAAAGAAATTTTTAATTGGACTGTTGACTTTATCAAAGAAAGAGGACGTTTTATGGATTCTAAAGAATCCTTAAAATATATCCAAGAATGGATACAGTACCCACCAACAAAAATCGATGACTTTATCATTCCAACTGGCGGATTTCAATCTTTTAATCAATTCTTTATTCGTGAATTAAAACCTGCTGCAAATGCAAGACCAATTTCAAATCCTAAGGATCCTAACATTCTTGTTTCTTCTGCAGATGCTGAAATAAATTTTATAGAGTCAGAACTTACCATGACCACCAAGTTAAATGTAAAATCGAGACAAATTAATGTAGGCGATTTACTTCTAAACTCTGTTTATGCTCAAAAATTTGAAGGGGGAACAGCACTGTCTTGCGTATTATTACCAGGAAGTTACCATCGTTATCATGCACCTGTTGGTGGAGATATTGTAGAATCTCAAGAAGTACAAGGTATTTACAACGGAATTATTGATGGTGATGATTGGTTCAATAATTATAATATAGGTGAAAGCACTACAGACTTTAGCATTTTCGAAGATTTTCATAGAGCGTATTTCATTTTCAAAACCAAAGAATATGGGTATGTAGCCATGATTCCTGTAGGTTTAAACACCATTAGCTCTTTATTTCCATCTATGGTAAATAAAGTCTCTACAATGGTACCTCCAGGAGGCACCCCTGTTTCCATTAAAAAAGGAGAAGAAGTAGGTCATTTTGCATATGGAGGCTCTTTAAATATTTTGCTTTTTCAACCAGGTGTATTACAAGCAGCTTCTGTATTACAAGGGCAACGAATCGGGATTCTTAACAAACCAACTAATTAATATAAACAACTAAATTATGTCAACGAATAACATAGCAACCAGATACTCTGTAAGAGAGTTACAAGAAATGAAAAACAATGGAAACGCAAGACCATTAGATAGCCTTGTTATGGCTTGGAAAGGTATTAAAGAGTTGCCTTATACAGATAAAAACTCATTCTTTATGTTAGGTGGTTATCATGGTGAACCTTTTGAAGGCCCTCATCAAACAGAGCCAACATATTGGGGTGGCTATTGTAACCATGCCAATGTACTTTTTCCTACTTGGCACAGGATATATGTTCGTAAAATAGAATTGGCACTGCAAACCATTGTACCTGGTATAATGCTTCCTTATTGGGATGAAACGAGTACATCATCTATACAAAAAGGGATTCCTGCTGTATTAACAGACGAAAAATATACCTATGCTTCAGGAGAAGTAATTGACAACCCTTTGCGTTCTTTTGTTTTTCCTATTGATGTAGATGATCCAACAACTGGCTCTAACAATATGTATACAAAACCAGCAGGGTATGAAACAGTTCGTTACCCATTATCTGGATTGGTGGGTACTGAAGAAGCAAGAGCCATTACAGCAGCACATAATGCACAGTTTCCAAAATACGCAGAGCAGCAATTTTATTTAAATAACAATATTAGAAATTGGTTAAGAGGTTCAGATAATAGTGGCAATGATATTGTAACAGTATTTGAGGATTGTTTAGAGGCTCCTAATTATACCGCATTTTCAAATACACAATCGGCAGGTGCTTGGAACAAGCAAAATGCTGGTAAAGTTGTGGTAGCGTTAGAAAGTCCACATAATGATATTCATTTAGCTGTTGGTGGTTTTGACATTCCTGGGCAAGGTAACTTTGATAATATTCCTGGTGCCAATGGCGATATGGGAGAAAATAACACTGCTGGTTTAGATCCTATTTTCTTTTTCCACCATTGTAATGTAGATAGAATGTTTTGGCTATGGCAAATTAAAACGGGTAACACAGAAAGTTTAGAAATTATAGATGGTTTTCCTGGTGCAACCAATGCATATAATAACGGAAGGGGACAAGGGCCAGCTGTGGGACAAGGTGATGATGAAAACCTAACGCTTACAACTCCTTTAATACCATTTCAACAAGAAAATGGAAACTATTATACCTCTAATGATGTGATTAATATAGAAACGCAACTCGGTGTTACTTACAGTGATGGGTCTTTAGCAACATCGCGTATTACAAAATTAAAAACAATGGCATTTACTAAAAAGTTACAAGTTTCTGGAATCAATAGAGAACAGATTAGAGGTTCTTTTATAATACTTGCATATGCAGATGTAAATGGAAAAGAAATATTTTTAGGCAGACACTCTGTGTTGTCTCGATGGAATGTAGCCAATTGTGAGAATTGTCAAAACAGCTTGGATGTTGAGGCTTTCTTTAATTTAAGTGATAAGCTATCTGATGAAGAAATAGAACAAGCTCATTTTAGAGTAGAAATAAAAGGAAGACCTCAAGGTGATAACAAATTACGAATAGCCAAACAAAGTAATTTTGATATTAAGGTAGTCGATTAATTTCTATAGGCCATACCTAAGCTATTTATTTTTAGTAATTCCGATTTTCTTTTTTAGCTTATAAAAGCGTTTTCCATCAAAGTGAAATTGGGTTTATAGAATTCAAAACACATAAAAACAACTTATATGAAACCACAACCATCCATAGCAAGCAGCGCAAAGCAATCAAAAGTAATACTCGTAATTGGCATGATCGTAATCATCTTATCATGTCAAAAAAATAATGATAGTGCATATAGCACTATGACTGCTCCTGTAGAATTTTCAGCTACTATTCCAGTAGATATCAATCCTGCTTTAAGAAAAGAATTAATAGCTTCTGGAGATTTTTTTGAATTGAATGAAGTGTACAATTTCTACAGTTGGCAAGCACTTATAGCCATTAATTGGCCATTAGGTGCTGATGGGAATGCTCTTGATAATTTTACAGATAATGGCACACCTTCTTGGTTACAATGGAAAGAAGCTTTTCAAGTATATCGTTCAGATGGAAAACAACCAGCTCCTTGGGGAAGTCCCAGATCAGACAGTGGTTTGGATATAAAAAAAGCGATACTTTCAGATACAGACGCTAGAATTATTTTAAGTTCAAACACACCAACACATCCCACAAGCAGAAATATTGCAGATGAAACCGACCAAGCTTTTGCAGGAAAACTATATGATCAAAACGGAAATGTTGTGGTCTATGAGGTATTAATGAACAAAGAAGAATTTGATTATGTGTTAGAGAACAAGTTATTTAATATAAACGGACAAATAGAATTTTCTAAAACAAATACCAAAGCTAATTTTCCTGAAGGAAACTATGAAGCGCAAAAATTAGGCGCAACAGAAATTAAGTTAGCTTGGAAAATTCTAGAAGATTCAGATTATAAAGAACGTTATTTTAGTGATGAAGGTTATATCATTAATGATACTACAGGCAACCCAGAAAAAAAGAATTTGGGTTTGATTGGGTTTCACATCAGCCAGAAAACACCAACAGGCAAACAATGGGTTTGGTCTACCTTTGAGCATATAGACAATTTAGATCAAAATATAATAGAAGTAAATGGAAAACGTACATTAATTCACCCTACGCTTACCAATCCAGATTGCGAAATATGTCCTGTAAATATAGATAACGATAATAATACCTATACCTATCACGAAACAGCACATGGTAACTACAGAAAAATAAACAATGATTCTTTAAAATATTACGCAGAGTCTAAGCAAATGAAAACACAGTCTAAAAGAATGGTAGACATTCCTGTACGTGTTGATCGTGTTAATAAATTAATGCAAGCTTATTTTAAAGATCAAGGCAGTGTGTGGCAATATTATCAACTTATTGATACGCAATACCCAATAGATCAAAATGCACAACCAGCAACGAGTACTGCAACTGAATATTACATTCCTAATAGTGTAGTAAACAAACCAGGAGGGAAGCCTAATTTGGCTTTCTTAACCAATATTTCTATGGAAACTTTTTTCCAAAAGGGAAATCAAATTGCGGGACTTATGGAAAACTCTCAATCTGATTTCACCATTTTTGGAACCGAAAGTTGTATAGGGTGTCATTCTAGCGCTTACCTAATCAAATCGTATGTGCCTGCAAAAGATTCTTTAGTATTGGGGACACAATTATCGGGCGATTTTAGTTGGTTGCTTCAAAAAGCTTCTTGGGAAACAGGAGTGGTAAAATAAACTTCTAAAAATAATACTTAAAAAACTTCAGATGGAAAATTCTAAAAAACCAACCTGTGCTTGTAGTACAGCTAAAAAAAAAGAAACAACGCCTAAAAAGAATGGAAAAAAAATGAGTGCTCTAAATATTGTCTCTGGAGTCTTATTGTTTTTATTTCCTAAATGTCCTATGTGTTGGGCAGCGTATGCTACGTTTTTTAGTTTTTTAGGGATAGATACTGTGACTTACAATTCTAATTGGAACTATATACTGTTGGCAATCTTTTTAATGGGGAGTTTTTTATTACTAAGAAAACATTACTTAAACAATTCTTGGCTGAGCATGTCTTTGTATAGTTTAGGGATGTTTGTATTGCTAACCACCTACTTTTTAAACTTTACAGAAACCTTTTGGTTGTATATTGTTTTGGGGTTAATTGTATTGAGTAACTTTTCTGTTAGAAATCATCAAAAGTTTTTAGAGGTCTTTAAAGGTTTTTTTGCAAAGAAAACAGTGGTGTAAGTAGTACATTTAATTTTATAGAAGTTTCTTATTTCTTCGGAAAAACAAACGGTTGTTATACTCAAAGATGAGGAAGCAATGGCCTATACACTATTGAGTCTGTTCTAGATAAGAAATAACCTCAAACATCGATGTAAATATAGCATCCGCTAAACGAAACCTTGGATCTGATGGATCTTCTGGAATTACAACGGTTTTCATAGCAGCAGCTTTGGCAGCAATTAAACCAGTAACACTATCTTCTAACACCACACAATTATTGGGTGATACCTTTAATTTTTTGGCAGCCTTTAAATACACTGCAGGGTGTGGCTTGCCATAAACTTCCTCATCTGCACTACAAACAATCTCAAAATACTGTGCGATTGATAACCTTTTAAATACGGCATTTATAATGGGTAGGCTAGAGGAGGTTGCCAAAGCAATTTGGTACTTATTTTCCTTTAAAAAATCTAGTAATTCGTACAAGCCTGTTTTTGCTTCTCCTTTTTCAGCAATTAATGTAGTAACTGCGTTTATAATTTCTTGCTCCAATATTTTTGGATCTATTTGTAAGGAATGCAATTGACACCAGGTGTAAGCAACATCGTCGATTCTTTTGCCCATGGTATATTGAATACAATCTTCAATTGAAATCGTAACCTCGTACTTCGATAAAATGGATATTTGTGCTTGTCTCCAAAAAGGTTCTGAGTCTATAATGACCCCATCCATATCAAAAATAAACGATTTTAGCTCCATTAAATATTGATTAAAAAATTAGTGTTGACCATTTTGTCATAAATATTTCTACTGAACATATACAGTTGTGCAGGTCTTTTAGAAACGCCAATTTGCTTTTCATCTAAAGGAATCATATATTTTTTATTGATAAGTTTTCTTCTAAAATTACGGTTATCTATGGTAACTCCTAGAATAGATTCATAAACCTCTTGGACTTCATTAATGGTGAATTTTTCAGGTAAAAGTTCAAAAATGATAGGTTCATGTAAACATTTCGTTTTTAAGTCCTCGTAAGCTTCTTGTATAATTTTTTTATGATCAAAACCTACACTTGGTAAGTCTGTATAGGGAAACCATTTAGCTTTATGTTTATTATGAATCACATCAATGTCCTCTGTTTTTAATAAAAAGTAATAGGCAATGGTAATGGTTCTAAAATTAAAATTTTCATGCTTACTCCACAGCACATCTTTTTCGTTCATTAATCTATTAGGATCTCCAAAGGCTTTGAATTGTTTCTTATACAAATTTGTGAGTCCTGTTAATTCTTTTAAAACTCTAGAAGCAGCTTCATCCAACGTTTCATTTTCATAGATATGATACCCTGTTAACACATAATCGTCTACCAACGCTTCATCGCTATCGGTTGCTTTTAAATATCGTTTTATCAATAAAACATTCAATGATTTTGTGTTTGTATCATACCCAAAAATGACACAGTCTACCGATAAATTTGGAATCTTTTTAATTTTCATAAGATATTGTAAGGTGTAAATTTAATCAATTTATTGCGAATAACCAATAAACGTTTTTTAGACGTTCATATACCACTTTTTTGTGTTTATTACTGTATATATCGATTTTAAAGATGATAAAACGCCCTGTTTTTACAGTTGAACGCATAGAATACAACTTCTGAAAAGTCAATATAGTATAGTTTACAGCTAAATTAGCGTATATTTTTTAATTTTTATTAGAATATGTCAAATAATTTTATATACATTTGCATATCTAACGTCATTATGACGTTTATAACTGAAAGTGATTTCATCGTAAATTAAGAAAGAATGGCACTACCCATTGAACAGGTATCCTTAACAGCAGTAGCCTCCACAAGAAATAATCACATAGTACGAGTGTGTATGTTGTTGTTCTTTACAGCGCATACGATGTCTGCTCAAAACACGGCTGAACAACAAGAGGATTACAACGCTTTTTCAGTAGGAGTACATCTAAAAAACATGCACTTATGGCATGGGTTTGTAGTGACTCCTGGCCCCATGATTGCCACAAGTTTAGAGTTTAATTCTAGCGATGCAAAATTAACTGTAGGAGTTTGGGGAGGAACTAGTTTTGGTGCCTCTACAGATGTTACCCATAAAAATACAGGTGAAACCATAGCTGCACATTATCAAGAGTTTTCACTTTATAGCAAATATCGTTTTTCAGACACCTTTTTTATCGAAGCAGTTTCCCACAATAATTATACAGGTGTAGAAGAAAGAGGAGATGTGTTGCACTATTGGAGTTATGATAAAACGCAAGGTTATAATTTTGTTGATGTTGGTTTTGGTTATCTTGTAACCCCCAATACACTTATTTATTTCGCAACGATTATTAATGGTGGTGCTGGAGATTATGAAGTGCAAACAGATGGTTCCTTAAAAAATTCTTGGACACATTATGCTGAAGTAAGCCGTAAAGTATGGGAAAAATCAGACGCTAGTCTCTCTTTATTTGCAGGGGGCGCTTGGTCTTTTGTTACCGATAAAACGTTTTATACAGAAAGTGCTGCAAATTTTATAAATGTGGGGGCAACCTATCATAAAGATATAAAATTAGCAACCTATACTGTACCCATTGGTGTTACAGCCATGTGGAATCCAGAAAAAGAGAAAACAGTGCTTCAACTAGACCTCACTTTATTCTAAAAGGATTATACAACAAACTATTTACAAAAGACCATGCCTAACCATATCAATAAAATTAAAAAGAACTAACTTTAAAAAAAACATCTTATGGAAACAACTCACCAATATCAGCAGTTCGAAAATTTAAAAGTAGAGCAGCTGCCCATTGCTAAAAACAAACTCCATAATTGGACACATTTTGCAGGGTTGTATGCAGCAGAACATGTGGCTGCTACAGAATTTGTAATTGGTGCAACTTTTGTTGCTTTAGGAGCCACCACTAAAGATATTATTTTAGGGTTGTTAATTGGGAATGTATTGGCGGTTTTAAGTTGGACGTTGATTACATCTCCGATTGCTGTAGATACTCGATTAAGTTTATACACCTATTTAAATAAAATAGCAGGAGATTCTATGACAAGGCTCTATAACTGGGCAAACGTTGTTATTTTTACAGTAATTTCTGCTGCAATGATTACTGTTTCTTCCACTGCAGTTCGCTTTGCTTTTGATATTCCTGCACAATTAGATTGGTACCCAACAAATCTTTGGTTTGTTTTGATTGTTTTATGTGTGGGCGCTGTTGTTGTTTCTATTGCCATTTATGGTTTTACTGCAGTCTCTAAATTTTCTGCCATTTGTGCCCCTTGGTTATTTGTAATGTTTATTTGTGGCGCTTTTGTGCTTTTGCCAGCACTATCACTAGATGTTTTAGGAGAAACACTACCTAGTGGATGGACTGAACTCATCAATTTAGGAGATCAATCTATTTGGACGGGTGTTAACAGTGATGGAGAACCTGGTATTGGCTTATTAGAGGTGATTGGTTTTGCGTGGGCAGCCAATTCCATTACGCATTTTGGTTTGATAGATATGGCTTTATTTCGTTTTGCTAAAAAGAAATCTTACGGATTAACCACCAGTACAGGAATGATGTTTGGTCATTTTATTGCGTGGATTTCTGCAGGAATCATGGGTGCAGGAACAGCTGTTATTATTGGGAAGTCTATTGTAGAATTAGATCCAGGAGATGTTGCTTATTATGCTTTAGGTTGGTCTGGTTTTGTGATTGTAATTGTAGCAGGTTGGACCACAGCTGTTGCCAATCTCTATAGAGCAGGTTTAGCTGCACAGGCCGTTTTTAAGCAAACTTCCAGAAAAAAAACCACGATTATTGTAGGTCTTGTAACCATGGTAGTGGCTTGTTTTCCGTTTGTGTTTTCTCAAATGCTTCCTTTATTAACGTATGCAGGTTTGTTAGTGGTACCAGTAGGAAGTATTGTTTTTGCAGAGCATCAAATTTTCCCTAAAATTGGGTACACCCGTTATTGGTCTCAGTACCGTCAATTAACCTTTAGTACACCTGCTATTGCTTCTTGGGCCTTAGGATTGTTATTTGGGTTTGGTTTAAACCTCTTAAACGTTATGTCTTTCTACTATTTATTTATCCCTACTTGGATTTTTACCATCTTAATGTATACGTTTTTAGCAGGACGTTATGGTGCAAAAAATAAATATCCAGAAGAAGAAGCAAAAGAAAAGACAAGAAATAGCAACATCAAAAAATTTCAAGCGCAAAAAGCGGAGAAAGAAGTTGTAGTTATAAAAGACACCTCTTTATATACAAAAGTGCTAAAAAGTATTTCAATGCTTGTATTAGCAATTACCCTTGTATTAGGAGGAATCGTTTTATTTGGTAGTGAAACTGAACAAATATATTTAGAAAATAGAGAACTATTTTACAAGTACGCATTTGTGTGTACTGTTATTTATTTTACAACATCAATTTGGGCACTTAGAAGAGGAAATTCTTTAAATAATTAAAAAAAATCATGGAACAGATACTTACATTAAATCAACAGAATTTAGCAGCAATTAGTACAAAGATACCTGTACCTTCTTATGATAGAAGTACCATTAAAACAGGTATTGTACATGTTGGAGTTGGTGGCTTTCATAGAGCTCATGAAGCCTTTTATACAGATCAATTATTACAGGATAAATCACAAACAGATTGGGGTATTTGTGGGGTTGCCTTGTTAGATTTTGACACTAAAATTTACAACACTCTAAAAGCACAAAACGGTTTATATACATTGATTGTAAAAGAGTTAGATGGCTCGTTTACAAAACAAATAATAGGGTCTATTGTAGAAGTGTTATTTGCGCCAGAAAGTCCTATAAAAGTGATTGAAAAAATGGCAAGTCCAGAGGTTAAAATCATCAGTTTAACCATTACAGAAGGAGGGTATAATTATAATGAAGCCACAGGAGAATTCAATTTTGAGAATCCTTTAATTCAACATGATTTAGAAACGCCCAATGCTCCTAAAACTATTTTTGGGTATTTAACGCAAGCTTTACAATTGCGTAAAGAAAACGGATTGAAAGGAGTTACCATTCAATCTTGTGATAATATTCAAGGAAATGGCCATATGACCAAAAAGATGTTGCTAAGCTATGTACAAGTAGCAGCCCCAACTTTGGTTTCTTGGATTCTAGAAAACGTTACGTTTCCGAATGCAATGGTCGATAGAATTACGCCTGCAACATCACCTTTAGACATCGAAAAACTGAAAGAAACCTCAGGAATTGATGATGGCTGGCCAGTAGTTTGTGAGCCTTTTAAACAATGGGTAATCGAAGATGATTTTGCAGCAGGCAGACCTGCTTGGGAAACTGTTGGAGCTCAGTTTGTAAAAGATGTGGTACCCTATGAAAAAATGAAGCTAAGTTTGCTAAATGCAGGGCATTCTGTCTTGGGAATTTTAGGAGCCTTATATGGCTATTCTACCATCGATGAAGCTGCCAATGATGCTGATATCAGTTCTTTTTTAAGAATTTATATGGGGAATGAAGTAACCCCTACTTTAGGAGGATTAGAAGGCGTAAACTTAAAAAATTATAAGTTCTCTTTAATTCAACGATTTGGAAATATTTATATAAAAGATCAAATTGAAAGAATTTGTTCTGAGAGTTCCGCTAAAATCCCGATTTTTATTTTACCTACAGTGTATGCACAGTTAGCAAATAACAGAACCATACAGCATGCTGCTTTTATCATTGCTGCTTTTGCAATTTATAGTGTGGGTGTTACTGAAAATGGCGCACAATTAATGATTAAAGACGCTATGGAAGCTGAGTTAACTAAAAAAGCCATTTTAGCTAGAAATAACCCTGCAGTGTTTTTAGAAATAGCTTCTATATTTGGAGATCTTAAAAGCTCTAAAACATTTGTAGATGCCTATTCCAAAGCGTATCAACATATTGTAACCAATGGCATTGAGAAATCTGTAAAAGATATCAATAGTAGAGTATTAAATAAAATTTAGATGGCACAAATTACATGTTTTGGCGAAGTACTTATGGACGTATTTCCCACGCACAAAAAAATAGGAGGGGCTCCTTTAAACGTTGCTGTAAGATTACAATCTTTTGGCAATGCTATTGCTATTATTAGCAGTGTTGGTGCCGATAAAAAAGGAAAAAAGATTGTTGATTTTATAAAAAAAAACAACCTTAATTGTGAAGGCTTGCAAGTTGATGAACAACTGAAAACAGGCAACGTAAAAGTAAGCTTAAATTCAAAAGGTTCTGCATCTTATGATATTAAGTTTCCTAGAGCTTGGGATCAAATTCAACTTACAGAAAAAGCCAAAAGCATTACAAAAGAGGCAGATGCTTTTGTTTTTGGAAGTTTAGTAGCTAGAAACGAGGTGTCCAGAAATACGCTTTATGAACTCTTAAAAATAGCCAATTATAAAATATTTGATGTCAACCTTAGGCCTCCTTATTATACTATTGAAATTCTAAGTTATTTAATGAATCAAGCCAACTTTATCAAGTTTAATGATGAAGAAATCTTTGAAATCGCAAAAGACTTAAATTTTGATTCTACTTCTTTAGAAGAAAATATTCAATTTATTGCAGCAACTACCCAAACCAAATCTATCTGTGTAACCAAGGGAAAACATGGAGCCATCTTATATTATCATGATGCATTTTATTACAATAAAGGCTATCATATAAAGGTGGTAGATACTGTTGGTGCTGGAGATTCTTTTTTAGCCTCTTTAATTACGAAGTTGTTAAAAAAAGAATCGCCACAAAAAGCACTTGATTTTGCCTGTGCAGTTGGAGCTTTAGTAGCTGGTAGCGAAGGTGCCAATCCTGCAATTAAAGTAGAGGATGTCAACAAATTTCTTTTTTCTAGCTAACAAAGGTTTTGTTTTGTACATTTTTTCTCCATGTTGATTTGAGACCCCATCATATCTCCTTTTTTACACAACTATCGGTTAAGTAACAAGAACTATAAAGGCTATATACCTGTACATAATCCGTAGAAAATTATAGGGTTATAGCCTTTATCAGTATAAAGATTCCTTTACTTTGGTTTTAAGAAAAATCCACCAATGTTGCCTTTTTAAAAGTTGCCATAACACGATGTATTTTTAAAAATTAACATGGGGTACATCTAAAAACTAATTTACTGATAAGGAAACACTTCACACATCTTTACACCTATAAACACATCCTGACACACAATAAAACACGCTGAAAAACCCTGCCACCAAATGACACAGTGCCTCGAAATTAAAAATGCAGTTGTCATTGCGAGGAGGATACGACGTGGCAATCTGTTAATTGAAACAGGTATTAAAAAAATTAATTCGTGCCTCACAATCGCAGGATTATAAATTACATTCAATCGTGTCATTCCTAAAAAAGAAGAACCTCAATAAAAGATCAAAGTCAAAGCATTAACACTCAAACTTTCAATAACAACATCAAAACACCAAAATCACAATCGCTATAAAATAAGAAAAATAGATGAAATAAAAAAAGGGGGTTTTCCCCCTTTTAAATTTAAATATTTTATTATATGTTTGCCTCACTTTAATTACAACACTCAGATTCTTACACACTTAGCCCATATCATTCGGCCAATGATTATTATGGTATGCAATCGTTGCACACCAATTATCTAATCAGATTGCAAGTAAATTTTAAATCGACTCATAAAATAATTGCAATCACAATTCATTTATTATGGCAAAGCAAAAAGGCTTTATTAAATTACAAGGTTCATTAGGAGGATTAACATTTTACGAAAGTGGTGGCAATAGTATCGTAAAAACTACAGGGGGTGTAGACAAAAGCAGAATTAACAACGACCCAAATTATAAAAGAACAAGAGAAAATATGTCAGAATTTGGTGCTTCTGCTACAGTAGGCAAAGCACTGAGACTAGGTTTTTCATCCATCATTAAAAGTTTCAAAGACAGTACCATTACAGGTAGATTAACAGGTACTATGAAACGTTTAAATACACTAGGTTCTGGTATTCGTGGGCAACGTCAATTTGAAATACTTACAAACAAAATTGTTTTAGAAGGATTTGAATTCAATAGTAAAATTCCGTTAAGCACTGTTTTTTATCCAGAATTTACCGCTCCTACTTTAGATACTAATAGAAGTATTGCAACATGGGTAATACCAAACTTTAATACCTCTAATTTCTTAAGGGCACCAGAAGGTGCAACACATTTTAAACTGATACTAGTAAGTACAATTCTAAGTAACTATGAATATGTACCAGGTTTAAAAAAATATGAACCTACAGATTCAGAAGAAAACGAAGTAAATGGAATTTCATATAGTGATGCCATAGCTATCGGCGGCGAAGTAGGTGCAGACACCACTTTAACGGTAGATTTAGGCTTTACAAGCGCATTACCAAACACAGTAGGAGTTGTATTAGCAACCGGAATCTTGTTTTATCAACAAATTAATACAGAATTCTATGAGCTTTCAAGCGCTAATGCTATGAGAATAAGTGCTATTGGATAACAATGCTAATAACACTAAAATATAAAGGGGTAAGAATCCCTTTAGTATTGCAATTAAAGTTAGAGGCAACCTTGGAGAAGGTTGCCTCTTTTTTTATAACTTATAATTTTCACATACTATCAAATAGAGTAGAAGCCCCAAGAAAAAAAACTATTGTTATCTATTTATCCCGCATTTTTAATACGGGTTTACTTCGCTTTGGAAAAGGCTTAAAAAAAACCAATCTTTTTTATTTTTTCTATCTTAAATCTTCTTTAAAAAAAGTAATGAAACCGAATTTATGAGGTTTAAGAATTCCTATAAAAAACAATAAAATAGTTATGATTAAATACGATTTTTACGAAACTGAGCCTGTCCTGAGTTTATTGAAGGAATAGGAGAGTAGTGAAATGTGTATGGAATGGGATTATAAAAATAACCTTTCTTTTTTTTACGGAAACCCATAAACAAACCAATTATTCTTAAATTATATTTGAACTGGTAATTTAACAAATGTTAATAACTAGTTTAAAACTACTTATTTACAAAAACAGAAGGGTTGTATACAAAGTGTATATTTGTGTATGTATTCACATTTATCAGATAAAGAAATACAAGCAGTAAAGCTTATTCGAAATTTCATTTTACATAATGGACGTACACCAAGTGTTCGTGAATTAATGAAAGGAATGAATTATAAGTCACCACGATCTGCTTCAGTAATTTTTAATATATTAGAAGAAAAAGCTATTTTGAAAAAGAAATCGGATGGTGGCTTTCTAATAGTTGATTTTGATATACCTGAAGAGTTTGGAACAAGAGCTCAAACTGTAAAAGTGCCATTGTTAGGAAATGTCGCTTGTGGAATTCCAATTTTTGCTGATGAAAATATTGAAGCTGAAATATCAATTTCTATAGAGATGATAAAGAAGGGATATAGATATTTCTTATTAAGAGCTGAAGGCGATTCTATGGATAAAGCTGGGATCAATAATGGAGACTTATTATTAATAAGACAGCAACAAGATGCTGAAAACGGAGATAGAATATTAGCCTTAATTGATGATGAAGCTACTGTTAAAGAATATAATAAAAGTAATGGAATGGTTATTCTAAAACCAAAATCAAATAATAAAATACATCAACCAATAATACTCAGAAGTGATTTTAAAATTCAAGGTATTGTTGAAAATGTAATTAAGATATAAGAATGAAGAGATTTATTTTAAAAATAGTATTTGCTATTATTTTGATAATAATAGGATTAAATATTAAGGAATCACTTAAACCAGAATTTCTTGGAGCTGGTTTTATTTTGCTTCTTACAGTTTTAATTATTGATGGTTTTGAATTCTTTAATAAAAACTGGAACAGATTAAAATTAACAGTTCAGTTATTTTTGATATCATTATCAAAAAATTATGTTAGATTTTCAATGTCTTATCAATATGTAATTAAAATTAATGATAAATATCTTTTGGTTCAAAATGCTAATCCAAATTGGAATTGGTATCAGCATGTAGGAGGAAAGTACAAAAGATTACCAGAAACTCAGGATGTATTAAAAAAATTAGATGCAACTGATGATCCTAAAATGAAAACAGCAGGATTAAAAAAAGGAGATTTAGCTGTTTTTGTACCTGCAAAAAATGCTTTAAAATTTCTCGATTGGTTTAATAGCGAAAAGAATCGCGAAATATCGCATTGGAGAGAGTTTTATGAGGAATTATTAGGAGGGAAAGCAGATAAACGTGTACTGTCAAAAAAGAATTTTCCATATGTAAATTATAGATTTTTAAAATCTTTTCAAACTCCTTTAAAAAGAGCTCCAATTGATACAGGTTGGAATTGTTGGGAAATTTTACAATACGATGTTTTAGAATTGATTCCTAATGAGTCTCAACAGAAAGAATTAGAAGAATTATTATCTAAAGGTGATAATGATTATATAAAATGGGCTAGTGCAAATATGATTGATAAGTTAGGTTATGATGAAGATGAATTAGATTCGAAATATAAAATTGGAGCGCACGCTAAGTGGGTATTAAACTTAAAATGGAGTAAAGAATGATACAGTTTAACAACAAAAATACACAACTAGATGATTTACTAGCTAGAATTGCTGAAGAAATTCAATTGGATGATACACGTAAAGAAAGGATGGAGTCTGCTTATAGAGCGATTGAAAGCCTATTGAATGAAGATGAAGGTTTTTTTAAAAATGCTGTTTTCGAAATTTATCCACAAGGTTCAGTAAGAATTGGAACTACCGTTAAACCAACGGGTAAAAATGAATTCGATTTAGATATTGTTGTTCACATAGTTATGAATTGGGAAGATTATTCTCCTCAGTTTATTTATAATGAATTGAAAAGAGTTTTGCAAAATAGTGATAGATATAAAGATAAGGTTCAGCTTAAAAACAGATGTATTAGATTGAATTATTCAGGAGATTTCCATATGGATATCTTACCAGGATGTCAAGAAACAAATATTGATGATGATAAACTTGTAGTACCTGATAGGGAATTGGGAGATTGGACATTTAGCAACCCTAGAGGTTATGGAAAATGGTTTATTGATAAATCCAATTTAGTTAAAGTTAGTTTGCTAGAAAAAGCATATGCAATGGAAAACTTACCACCAGATGAATTTTCCAAAAAGAAACCATTACAAAGAGCTGTTCAATTAATAAAAATGTATCGTGATGAATATTTTATTGATAATCCAAAAGTAGCTACTTCTAGCATAATTTTAACAACTATTGCAGGTGAATTTTATGAAGGAGAAGATTCTATTTTTAATACAATTGAAAATGTTATAAATAAAATTAAGACTAAATTAAATAATCTTAGTTGGAGTGGTAAACGTTTAATGATTTTAAACCCTGTAAATACAAAGGAAGATTTTAGTGATAAGTGGGATGATGATAAAGAGCCAGAATTATATAAACATTTTAAAGAATTTATAACTCATTTAGATACTCAATGGCAAAGTTTAGAGAGAAATAACGGTGTCGTTGAGGAAGCAAATATCTTAAAAGAACTGTTTGGAGAAAAAGCATATTTAAAAGGGCAAAATTCACAAGTAAAACATATTGAAAAATCTAGAAAAAGTATGAAGTTAGGTATTAGCGCAAATACAGGGATTTTAACAGAAGTAAGTAATAAAAGTATTAAACCTATTAGAGAGAATACGTTTTATGGTTATGAATAAAGTCAAAAAATTCACATTATCTCAACAGTATGCTGCTTTAAAAAAAAGTTACCCTAATTTTAATATAAAAATTAGTAACAATTTTATTGTCGTTAATGGACTAATAAAACCTACATCTAGAAGTATAGATTACTCATTTAAAATTAAGTATTCATTAGGAAAAAGACCTAAAGTTAATATTATTGATCCCATTTTAAAAAGAAATTTTAAGAATGAAAAAATACCACATTTATATCCATATAATGAATTATGCCTTTATTACCCTAGTTACCAAGAGTTTAATTCAACTAAGCTAATTTCAGATTGTATAATACCTTGGACAAGTTTATGGTTGTACCATTATGAGAATTGGCATATAACTGGAATTTGGGAAGGAGGAGGAATACATCCTCCTGTGACAAAAAAGAAAAAAAATGAGAAGTAAAGGTAAGTATATTATAAAAGGAGCTTTATTAGGAAGTGGTATTATTGCAATAAGTGATATTCTTTTGCAATGGTTTGATTATAATAAAAGAGGCGACGAATTCACATGGGAGAATTATGATGGGAAAAGGACTTTAAAAAACAGTTTAATTGGTGCTAGTTTAGGAGGTGGAATTGGTTATTTGACAGATGAATTAAAACGAAATAAAGAAAATAAAAATCCATTTCATTCGAGTGAATACTTAAAAGGCATTCTGAAAGATGAACACTTAAAAGCAGACTCAAAATTCTACAATAATGTACTCAAATATAGAAAGAAAGTAAAGGAGAAATTATCGAATAAATTTAATGCAGGATTAGTAAATTCTCCTGAAGATGCAGGATCATTTCATAAGAGAACAGCGATTGGATCAAATTATGACCTGGATATAATTTTACCTTTTCATAAAAATTATTATCCTACATTAGAAAATATGTATAATGATGTTTTTGAAACCATAGAAGAATCCTTTTCGTCAAATGCCAAAATAACTAAGCAAAAGAAGTCCATTGGTATAACTTTTTATAGTCAGGATGAAGAAGATATTCATTTTGATATTGTGCCTGGTAGGGAAATTAACAATTATGATTTAGAGAAAAAACTTAATTTGTATATTAATCCAAACTGGGCATGGCAAAAAGGAAGTTCGGCAAAATCTAAAGTTGGAATAGACAAGGATTTAATGGTTAACAAACCAAAAGCCAGAAGAATTGTAAAACTGTTAAAAATATATAGAGATAGGAATCAATTAGAGTTACCAACAACAATTATTGATCAATGTGTTGTTGCTGCATTATCAGATGAAAATTATGGCATCAACAAATCTGATAAGAATAACCTCATGAATAGTATGTTATTCATTGCTAAAAACATTAAAAATGAAAAGATTATTGATTTATCTAATTCAAATAATAATCTATCTAGTAAACTAACGGATACTCAGAAATTCGATATTGCTAGCTTTCTTATAAAAGACGTTAACCGTATTAAACAAGAACCAAACTACCTAAAGGTAATTTTCGAATCATAAATTATTAGGGAGACTGAGAATTCATATTTTATTGGATATATGTGTATATAGGCTGAAAAACAGCTATACAGAAATTATTAGACATTTGAACTATAATGTTCTGCGTTATGTTACTTTGCTTTGGTAAAAAGCTTTATAAAACAACAATCTTCTTTATTTTTTTCCTTCTAAAAGTTTCTTTAAAAATGTAATGGAATACGCTTTTCCCGAAACGACGATAGGAGTAAAGTGGTAATGTGTATGGAATGATATTTGAAATATTTTCACTATTTTTATCTATATTATAATAATGAATGATAAAAAAACAAATTGAACCTGCTGAACTAATTCAAATAGATCAATTATTCCAAGATAAAAATTGGGAAATAGAAGAAGATATAGATATTAGAATATCACTATATCAAAAATTTATTGATAGATATGAAAGAATCAAAAAAGAGGATAGAGAGTTGTTTATTAAACTGTCTAAAAAATTTTTAAGAATCACTGAGAAAGAAGTTTATTCTATTTTTAGAGATTCATATAATCAAATTGATGAAGATTATTTAAAACCTGCTGAAAACATTTTTATTCTTCCTTTGGTTGAGCCTTATATAAAATTAAAAAAAACAGCTACTGAAAAAATTTCACGCCCAAAAATAAAAAGTGGTGAAAAAATAAAATTATTTATTGAAATAAATGAATACAGAGAACTTAAGTTCTCCGAGAAAATTAGTTTACCAGATAATTTTGCCATGATTGAAAAATCTTTCAAACCAAAAAAAGATTTATTAATTCTTGTGGATGATTTTATTGGTTCTGGGAGAACCGCAAATGAAATACTTAAATCTATATTTGATAACAAAAAATTTGACCCTGATAATGTAATTATACTTTCTTTGGTAGCACAAGAAATTGGAATAAATTCTATTTATGAAACAAACAAGGTATTTACATTTTATAAATATTTAAAAAAGAAGGCTATTAGTGATTTCTATGAAGGAGATAAATTAAAAGAAAATATAGCTAAATCCATTTCTATGGAAGAAACAATGAACATACCCGAGCAATGGAGTTTAGGTTATGAAAAATCTGAAGCTTTAGTTTCAATTATGAATAAAAGTCCTAATAATACTTTTCCTATATTTTGGTATGAAACTAAAAAGATGATTGCACCGTTTAAAAGATACGTTAACTTTAAATAAACATAATGAGAAAAAATAATATTTCAAATGAAGAAGAAATTAGACTGCGTGTTTTACTTATAATAGAAAAGAATGGAAGTATTGATGACTTATATAATTTAGGTTTTAAATATTTTCAAATAACTAAATTTTTAAAAGAAGAAATTTCTAGTAAAAACGCAAAATTAGAAGAAGGGAAACTTATAATTACTGAAAAAGGGATACAGGAGAAAGAAAAAATAATTAACAATTTAAAAATCGAAAAATTGGGAAAATATGTTATGCCTCAATTATCCAGTCAAAAATTGGATTTAATCGACACTGATGAATTATTTATTCCTTCTGAAAATGAATTACCATTTTGAAAAGATTAAAAAAAAGATTATCTTTGAATTAGATATACGAGTCGTAATATCTATATAGGGAATATAATTTCAGAGCAGTGCAGAATCAAATGCTCCTCCAGAGTCGTCACATTTGATTCTGCCTTCCAAAATATTGGGACCTTCGGGTCCCATTTGAGATTTAATAAATAAATGGACTTTAAACATTACTCTGAAAATTTTCGTAAAAGCTCTACAAATTTAGGATATTCTGAAGATAATATTCGAGGGTGTTTAAATTATGCAGAGAAATTATTTGAGAATGAATTACCAGTAATTTACAACTTAACTCACTTTAGTAAATTAGTAGGGTTTGAGAGAAATTATATAATACAAGCTGCTGTAGCATCAAAATATTCGGATGCTTATTACAGGTATCATAAAATCCTTAAGAAAAACGGTGATATTAGAAAAATAAAAGAACCACTACCTAATTTAAAAACTATACAATATTGGATCTTAAACAATATTTTGGAGAAAATAGAACCAAGTGCATTTGCCAAAGCCTATGTTAAAAAACGTGGTCTTAAACAAAATATAAGATTTCATATTAAACAAAAAATAGTTTATTCATTTGATATAAAAGATTTTTTTCCTTCAATTAAATATTCTAATATTGTGTCTATCTTTCTAAATATTGGTTATTCAGAAGAATTATCAATTTACCTTGCAAAGCTTTGTTGTTTAGAAGAAAAACTACCTCAAGGAGCACCGACAAGCCCTTATCTATCAAATTTAGTTTTCAAACATATTGATGCTAATATTTCTAAATTTTGTAAAGAGAAAAAAATTAGATATACTAGATATGCCGATGATTTAACTTTTTCTGGGGAGTTTGATCACAAGGAATTATATAATTTTATATCAGCTATTCTTTTAGAAAACGATTTTGAGATAAATAAATCAAAGACAAAGTTAATGTCAAGGGAACATAGACAAATTGTTACTGGAATTATTGTGAATGACAAACCTCAGTTAGATAAAGAAACTAGGAGATTAATTAGACAAGAAGTTTACTATATAAAAAAGTACAGTTTAGAGTCTCATATGAAGAAATCTAATATAAAAACTAGTTATTATTTAAATAGTTTAATTGGTAAAATTGGTTTTGGTATATATTTAAATCCAAAAGATTCTAAACTTAAAGAGTATCATCAATATCTTACTGAATTATATAAAAAACTTAACTCTTAAATTTAATTTTTGACCTAATATAATTTTGGGAAAACAATAGTAGAGTGGAACGTAATATTTTATGGATCTAACAATATAACCATTACTAATTAAGAGATTGCTTCGTAACCTCGCAAAGACGGTTAACTTTGATGATTAGAACTAACAAAAAAGCTAGTTATAATCTAAACCCGACATACTTTTAATTTTCGTAGTAATTCAAAAGATATGAAACGGCTAAGTGTCCAAAGAGTGAAACGCAGTGAAACGGTCTGGACACGTTAGTGTAATAGCTTGTAGAATTCAAGAAAATTAAAATAAGTCTAGATTTTTTTGTTTCTTTTTTCATCAATGGAAAAAAGAAAAAAATTATAAAATAAACAGATTGCTTCGTACCTCGCAATGACGGTTAACTTTGATGATTAGAACTAATAAAAAAACTAGTTATAATCTAAACCCGGACATACTTTTAATTTTCGTAGCAATTCAAAAGATATGAAACGCTAAGTGTCCAAAGCCTGTCCTCAACTTGATTGGGGAACTCAATAAAAAATCTGGACACGTTAGTGTAATAGTTTGTAGAATTCAAGCAAATTAAAATAACTCTAGATTTTAGGCGAAGCCTATGCTGAACTTGTTTCAGTATTTATCAATCCTGAGCGTAGTCGAAGGGTCAGCGATGGAAAAAAGAAAAGAATTATAAAATAAACAGTAAAAATCATAGTTACAATCCTAACCTGACATACTATAATTTTGGTAGAATTCAAATTATATGTAACGGTTAGTGTCCAAAGAGTGCAACGCAGTGGAACGGTCTGGACACGATAGTGGAATATAATGTAGAATTCAAGAAAATAATAGTAAGTCTAGATTTTTGGTGAAGCCTGTGCTGAACTAGATTCAGTATTCATCAATGGAAAAGAACAAAGAATAATAAAAGAGTCTAACTTAAAATAGAGTAGTGGCTCTAAAAAAAAACTCTATGTTTTCTATGTCTTTATTGTGGTAAACAAAAAAAATAAAATAAGTCTAGATTTTTTTGTTTCTCCAATCCTGAGCGTAGTCGAAGGGTCATCAATGGAAAAAAGAAAAGAATTATAAAATAAACAGATCATTGCGAGGAGGATACGACGTGGCAATCTATTGATTAGAACACGAATTAAAAAAACACTAATTTTAAACACAAAACGTCAAATATTATGTAAAATAGAAACCTCTAAAAAACACCCTAAAAAACCAACAAAATTAAAACAAAAAGTGAAGAACAATACCACACCAATAGCAACGTCTTAGCAGCGTCATAGCAACGTCATAGTAAGTGCACCTAAAATATCACCAAAATTAGAAGTAAAATAGCATCAAAAAAACAGCAATTTAAAGCTATAAAAATGCTTATCAAATAAACTTTAAATTTAAAGAAAACCTTCCAAATATGTTCAGACAATAAAAAACCCAAAAAGAAGGAATAAAATATCAAATAACACCATTCATAAATACAATATTAAACAATAAAAAAAGGAAAGGATTTTACAATGCAGCAACAAATAAAATATGTTTAAATAATAAACTTCCAAAATATAAAGAAGTAAAAAACCAAATAATCCAAAAGACTTTATAAAAACAATAGCACATATAAAATATAATTGATAAAAATACATTTCATATATTAGAATATTATTTACCAAAAATACATAGGTAAGTTAAAATAGAATATTATAAATAAGTAACAGCTAAAGCTATTAAAACACATAAAATAACAGAAAGATCGCAAAACTTACAATAAATACATAATTATATATTTGTACTATAATTTATATTATGTAAAATAGCGTATTTTTAAACCCCTGCTACTATTTAAGTTTCAGTATATTTCATTATGTATAAAAAATATATCAGATACGGTTAAAACGACGCTCCACATATTATATATTTAAAGTGATTTAAAGTACTTTTGCCGAATGCAAATAAAACAAAAAACTCAAACTGAGTTTATCCTTATCATGGCATGTTTAATGTCTTTGGTCGCGCTTTCTATAGATGCTTTATTACCCGCTTTAAATATCATTGGTATTGCAGTTGGCACTTCTAGTAACAGCGATAGTCAGTTATTAATTACCATGATCTTTTTAGGTTTAGGATTAGGACAATTGGTGGCTGGTCCACTTTCCGATAGTTTTGGTAGAAAACCCATGGTGTATGTTGGTTTTTCAATCTTTGTGTTGGCAAGTATTGTTTGTGTGTATTCTACAAGCTTAGAAATGATGATTTTTGGGAGAATATTGCAAGGAATTGGGCTTTCTGCTCCAAGAACCTTAAGTATTGCTATGGTGCGTGATTCTTATAGTGGCGATTATATGGCTAGAATTATGTCGTTTGTGGTTTCTATTTTTATAATCGTTCCTGTAATTGCCCCAACCATTGGTAAAATTATGTTAGATACTTTTGGGTGGCAATCCATTTTTATAAGTCAGTTAGTATTTGGTGCCTTCGTTATCTTTTGGTTTTATAAAAGACAACCTGAAACGCTCAAAGAAATCCATCGAAAAAAGTTTCGATTGTCTATTTTTAAAACAGGAACTTTAGAGTTTTTAAAACATAAAGATGCTGTTATATACACGCTTTTAAGTGGTTTTATCACAGGATCTTTTATGGTGTTTTTAGGAACATCGCAACAAATATTTCAAGAGCAATATGGTTTGGTAGAAGAATTCCCTTATATATTTGGAGCCATGGCAATCTCTGTTGGTTTTTCTACTTTTATAAACGGAACTGTGGTAATGAAATTCGGCATGAAAAAACTCGTGTTTTTCTTCTTGTCTATGTTTACAATTGTTTCGTTGCTTTACGTAGTTGTTTTTTACGGGAAAGTAAATCCGCCAATAGAAATTTTAATTATTTCTTTTGCGCTTCAGTTTTTTGCGATTGGGTTTTTATTTGGTAATTTACGTTCTTTGGCGATGCAACCTATTGGACATATTGCTGGGATTGGTTCTGCAATTAACGGATTTGTGTCTACCATAATGGCAGTTCCTATTGCAGGATATATTGGTAAATATGTGGTGGTTACAGCCTATCCTCTATTTGTAGGATTCTTAATTTCTGGTTGTATTTCTATTGTTTTGCTATTTTCATTCAGAAAGAAAATCAGTTAAACTAGTTGACCACATAGGGACATAGAAAACATAGACTTTATGTGTATAGTATTACTTTATTAGCCTATCCTCTATTAAAGTAACGTACTAAAATTGTGAGTTAAACGAATCCCACTTATCAGCTCGATCTGTAGGTTGTATACCTAGAGTGTGTCATTCTGAATTTATTTCAGAATCTATCTGGCATAAATCAATATTTATTCTTTAGACCCTGAAATAAATTCAGGGTGACAAGTAGTGATTATTGACCACATAGGTACATAGAAAACATAGGCTATCATTATAATTCGTGAATTCGTGGCAAACACTCAAGGTGACAAAGAAGTAGTTTTACATATTTTGAGTGTAATAGTTATAATCCTTCAACACAATATCAATAAAATCTTTATCACTTTTGTGAACGGATTTAATATCAGTAACTTCTATAATTTTAGAACGTAATTTAATTAGCGTTTTATAATCGTTTAACTTGGTAGCCGTTTTAAAAGTTTCTTTGATAATTCGTGCATCGTTATCAGAAAGTTTAATCACGTTTGGATACGTTGGTTTGTAAGTATCGTTGATATTCTCTAAGATGGTTTGTGAAAACTGCACATCATCTTTCAAATAAATAACAATGGTATCAGCAATAATATCTCCAAAACGTTGATTTTTATCGGTGAATAAGATCAATAGAAAACCCACTAATTTACCACACATAAATAGCAACATCAACAAGGTATATTGGTCTGACAAGCCTAAGGAAGCCACATACACAAAGAGCAACATAAATAAATTAAAATCTACAATTCTTAGAAACCAGCGAATGATATAATCTGTGATGGAAGGTTTAAAACCATCCTCATTAATCACTTTAATTTTTAGAAGTTTTTTACCCAATGTTTGGCCATCCATTAAAATTTCGGAATACAAAGAGTAAAAAGTCACTGGTAAAAAAAACAACACATCTAAAGCTCTAATCGTCCAAGTATCGCCATTAATGGCAGGATCAAACAAACTAAAGTCAAAAAGCTGAATTCCAAAATAAATATAGGCAAACTTAATCACATTATCTACAGTAAAAGCTAAAAGCCTTTGAAATACATTAGCAGCTGTAAATTTTATATTTACATTTTGTGCTGTTTTTATTTGGAGTGTTTTCATGCAATGTTTAAATTCGCTCTTAATGAGAGAGGTCGCTTTTATAAAGCAAAATAAAGAAAAATGGCTTGAATTTGAACAATTAATTTCAAATAAAGAGAAAAAAAGTCCAGATGACATAGCCAACCTGCATATAAAAATCATGAACGATTTGGTATATGCACAAACCTATTACCCAAAAAGTAAGGTAACGCTTTTTCTGAATAAGCTTGCCAAGACTAGTTTCGATAAGGTGTACGACTCTAAAAGAACCGATAAAAATGTTTTTTTACAGTTCTTTTTTGAGAAGGTTCCACTACGTTGTTATACCTACAGAAAATATATTTACATTTCCTTTATTTTCTTCTTTATCTGTTTTTTTGTGGGATTATTGTCCACTTTTAATGATGAATCTTTTGCAAGACAGATTTTAAGTGATGGCTATGTAGACCAAACTTTAGAAAATATAGAAAGTGGAGATGCCATGGCTATTTACAAAGGTGGCAGCAATTGGGGCACTTTTATTGGTATTTACGATAACAATCAAAGAGTGGGCTTAAATATGTTTTTATCAGGGTTGCTGGTGGGTATTGGCACTGCCTATTATATTGTGGTAAACGCAATTATGGTGGCTGTATTTCAAGCGTTTTTTTATCAGCAAAACACCTTATTTGATAGTTTAAAAGGAATTTGGATTCATGGCACCTATGAGATTTTTGGAATCATTATAGAAGCTGCAGCAGGCTATATTATTGGCGCAAGTATTTTATTTCCTGGCACTTTAAAACGTTTCGAGTCTTTTAAAATAGGGATTAGAGATGCCTTTTATATTTTTATTAGTACCATTCCATTTACAATTATGGCAGCATTTTTAGAAGGCTATGTAACACGTTATTCCAATATAATGCCTACTATTTTTTGCTTTGCCATTATTCTGTTTAGCTTGGTTTCTATCAGTTATTATTATTTGGTATTACCTTTTAAGGTTGCTAGAAAACACGGTTTACGATAGATGAAAAAAAGACTAGCTTCCCTCCTTTTCCTGCTTACTTTTGTTGTGAATGCACAAGAAACCACCACTAATGATGATCTCCTTGTTGTTGAAAGCGATTCTATCGTTTATCAAAAAGATACAAATATTAGTGAAGCAAGATCATTGTCGCCCAATTTACCAGAGAAATATAATGATAAGGATTTTATCTATAAAGAGAAAGCTCCAGTTAAGAAAAAGAAAAACGTAAATACTGGTTCAGGTTTTTTAAGTGGATTTGCTTTTTTTATGACGACTATTTTCCCCTTTCTTTTAGGTGGATTTATCATTTTTGTGATTGTAAAAGTGATGTTAGGTTCAGACATTCTTTTTTGGAAAAACACAAAATCAACCACAAAAATATCAGAGAAATTAATTTATGAAGATGAAGACATTCACGAAGTTGATTTAGCGTCTTTATTACAACAAGCTATTGAAAGTCATAATTTTAGATTGGCAATTCGTTATTATTATTTGACATCTTTAAAAGGATTATCAAACAAAAAAATTATTGAGTACCATAAAGATAAAACCAATTCAGAATACCTTTTTGAGATTGAAAACCCAGCAATGAGAACACAGTTTTCCTATCTATCTTATGTATATTCCTATGTTTGGTATGGAGAATTTCCTGTGGATGAAACCAATTTTAAAACAGCGCAAAACAAGTATCAATCTTTTATAAACTCGATGTCTTGAAAGCGCTTTTAAACATATTAAAACCTAGTATTTTTCTGCTAATTGTTTTAGTACTCGCAAGTTGTACCAAAACAAATTGGACAGAGAATTATCGTGAGAAAGAAAAAAGTCCTTTTGGAACGTATATAATTCATAATGAAGCAAATCAGCTTTTTCAAAACCAAGAAATTGTAACTCTTAAAGAAAACTTTTACGATTATCTTTACATGAATTATGACATTACAGGAGCCGATTTTGGTAATTATATTTGTATTAAAAACTCAGCATCTAAACTCACAGAAGATGGTGTAAATGATTTGTTATCTTTTGTATATGATGGAAATTCAGCCTTCTTATCCTTAAATTACTTTAGTGATGCTTTGTTAGAACAGTTGGAAATTACCACTAATAATTTGGACAAAGATGTGTATTTAGTAGAAGATTTAAAAGCTTTGAAAGGCGAGTTTTATTTAGAGAACAACACCTTTAAAAAAGATACTTTTAATTTCGATAGAAACATCAGAAAACATTATTTTGTAACGTATAATGAAGATAAAACGATTGTTTTAGGTTCTGCCAAAATAGATGGAGAAAAAGTGCCTAACTTTATGAAAATTTATCATGGAAAAGGCGCTATTTATGTGCATTCCAATCCTGTGGTTTTTACCAATTACTTTATGTTAAGTGGAAAAGAAAAATACGCAGAGAACGTACTTTCTTATGTGCCTTCGGCTACTATTTTTTGGGATCCACAAATTAAAAGAAGTGAATATTCCAATGAAAGTGATCAAGACAATACTTCTGTCTTTAAATTCTTTTTACAGCATAAAACACTTACTTGGTTTTTATTCGTTTCTTTAGCAGGTGTGTTGTTATTTATGCTGTTTAATGCCAGAAGAAAACAACGCGCAATTCCGATTATTCATCCTTTAGAAAATACCACTGTTGCCTTTACACAAACCATTTCTAGCTTGTACTTAAAAGAACAAGATCATAAGAATTTGGTCACTAAAAAAATAGCCTTTTTCTTGGAGAAAGTCAGAACTAAATACTTGTTAAACACGACCAATTTAAACAAGGAATTTATCCATAATTTGGCAGCAAAATCTGGCAATAACCTACAGAATACAAAATATTTAATCAATACAATTATCACTTTACATAAAAGATCAGAATGCACTCAAGAAGAGTTACTTGTCTTACATAAAATGATTGATAATTTCTTTAAAAAACAAGATGATGGAAACACCAAATGAGGAATTGAATGCTCCTATAAATTCTGAGAATTTAGAGTTTGAAAATAGAATAGATTTAGCTGAATTACAAGAAAGTGTTTTCAGTATAAAAAAGCAATTACAGAAAGTAATTGTTGGGCAAAAAGACATGATGGATTTGCTTTTAGTGGCATTATTGGCAGATGGCCATGTGTTAATTGAAGGCGTTCCTGGAGTGGCAAAAACCATCACAGCAAAACTACTTTCTAAAACCATTGATGTTGGCTTTAGCAGAATTCAGTTTACGCCAGATTTAATGCCTTCAGATATTTTAGGAACCTCTGTGTTTAATGTCAAAACTTCTGAATTTGAGTTTAAAAAAGGACCTATTTTCTCGAACATGATTCTGATTGATGAAATCAACAGAGCTCCTGCAAAAACACAAGCTGCTTTGTTTGAAGTGATGGAAGAAAAGCAAATCACGATGGATGGAACTACCTATAAAATGGACGAACCATTTGTGGTTTTAGCAACACAAAACCCTATAGAACAAGAAGGAACGTATAGATTGCCAGAAGCACAGTTAGATCGTTTTTTGTTCAAGGTGATTATCGAATATCCGAATGCAGACGAAGAATTGGAAATTATTATGCGTGAGCAAGCTTTAGAAAATACCACAAAAGTTAGCAAAATTGCGTCCATCATTAAAGGAGCAAAAATTGTCGAGTATAGAGCTTTGGTCAATCAAATAAAAATTGAAGAAAACTTACTGAAATATATTGCCAATATTGTAGTAAATACACGATCTAATTCGTTTTTATATTTAGGCGCTTCTCCAAGAGCAAGTATTGCTATTTTAAACGCATCAAAGGCTTTTGCAGCCATTGAAGGTCGAGATTTTGTAACACCAGAAGATATAAAAAGAGCCACCATTCCTGTTTTACAACACAGAGTTATTGTAACTCCAGAAAGAGAAATGGAAGGGTTATCAAGTACACAAATTATTGAGCAGATTATTGAGGCTGTGGAGATTCCTAGGTAGGTTCAGTATTCAGTAGGAAGTTGGCAGTGGGCAGTTGCAGTAAGCAAGTTTGCTTTTATCTTGTCTTTTCGAATTAGAAAAGACTGAAGGAATAAGGTAATTATGAATAATTAAATGTTCTTTAAATAACAATAAAAAACATGATAACATCCAGTTTTGTCATTTCTCCCAAAAGGTCGAAATGACAAATTTTACGATTATTTCGTTTTGATAATGCGAAATTTATACAATTAAACGCTTAAACAATTACACATTTAAACAAATAACCAAATCAACATTTTTTGAAAAAAACTAACATCACTTTATTCCTAAACAATCGCTTTTTCTACAGCATAGCTGCAATTGCAATCTTATTTGTAGTGGGCTTCTTTGCTCCTATCTTTTTTGAGATTTCTAAAGTGTTGCTTTTTATGTTGATAGGTTTGACTATTGTTGATGTTTTCTTGTTATATCGAACTAAAAAAGGAATTAAACTTGAGCGTAATTTACCTGAACGACTCTCCAATGGCGATGAAAATAAAATTTCTTTAGCGCTTAAAAACAACTATCCTTTTGTGGCTCATTTATCTTTAATTGAAGAATTGCCTTATCAGTTTCAAAAAAGAGATTTTACCTTTTATCAACAATTAAAAAAGCACGAAGAAAAAAACATTCACTATAATTTAACGCCTAAAGAAAGAGGTGTTTACGAATTTGGGAATATAAATGTATATGCAAATTCAGCTTTAAAATTAGCCACTAAAAAGTATGTTTTAGGTGAAGAAACTTCCTTAAAATGCTATCCGTCTTTTTTAAAATTAAGAGAGTTCGATATTAAAGCTTTTAACAATGCAACCACTTCTTATGGCACTAAAAAAGTAAGAAGAATTGGACATTCTTTAGAGTTTGAACAAATTAAAGAATATGTTTCTGGAGATGATATTAGAACCTTAAACTGGAAAGCGACTGCAAAAAGAAACCATTTTATGGTGAATCAATATGTAGAAGAAAAATCGCAATCTGTGTACGCTATTATTGATAAAGGAAGAGCAATGCAAATGACTTTTAACGGATTGAGTTTGTTAGATTATGCTGTGAATGCAACTTTGGCCATTAGCAATGTAATTTTAAGAAAGCAAGACAAAGCAGGTATGTTATCTTTCTCCACAAAACTAGAAGATTGGGTAGTTGCAGAACGAAGAAATTCTCAAATGAGTTTAATTTCTGAAGCCTTACACAATATAAAAACCAATTTTGCTGAACCTGATTTTAGTACTTTATATTCGGTTGTTAAAAGAAAAATAACCCATAGAAGTTTATTAATATTATTTACAAATTTCGAAACTATTGATGGTTTATACAGACAACTCCCCTATTTACGAGCGTTGGCAAAAAATCATTTATTATTAGTCGTGTTTTTTAAAAACACAGAATTGGATGCCATGATCGATTCTAAATCAGAAACAATTCAGCAAGTATATGACAGCATTATTGCCGAAAAATTCTTGTACGAAAAAAAGAGAATCGTTAACGAATTAAAAAAATATGGAATTCAGTCTGTTTTAACAAAACCAGAAGATTTAACTGGAAATAGCATCAACAAATATTTAGAACTAAAATCGAGAGGGTTGTTTTAATTGAAACCCTTTTTCTTAAAAAAAAACTATGAATTGGTATTTAAACGTATTAAAAAATTACACGAATTTTACTGGTAGAGCAAGAAGAAAAGAATATTGGATGTTTTTACTTTTCCATTACCTAATTATCATCTTCTTAGTAATGCTACTTGTTTTTTCATCAGAGAACTTCTCAGATTCTAATGAAATGGATGTTTTAAGTATCATTCTTAGTACTCTTTTAATCTTATATTTTTTAGGCACCATATTGCCTTTTTTAGCTGTCACAGCAAGAAGATTACATGATACTGATAAAAGCGCTTGGTGGTATTTAATTTGTATCATTCCTTATATTGGTCGATTTATTATTCTGATTTTTACGTGCATGGATAGTTATGGAGGAACCAATAAATGGGGTTCAAATCCTAAAAAAGAGGGAAGTGACGTTTTGATCAATCAAATAGGGAAAGAATAAATAGCAAGTACAAGTCATACTATTTATTATCTATCTATACATAATATGTAGCCACGAATGCACGAATTTTTGTGTAATGATTATTAAAAATTTTACTAATTTTAAAAACCTTCGGTTTTATCTGTGAAATTATTCTTTGTATTTTTTGAATGATATTATTGGTGTCTAAAAAATAAAGTATAATTAATTTTCTGTAGTAATCATTTTCATTCTTTTAGATCAATTTCCCATTTACCATTATAGGTAATTGTACTTCTATGACTGCTATTTACAGTAAATCGACTTGTTTTATTTGCAAATAAGGTTAATGAAATTCGTAAACTTTCAGTTTTTGTATTCAGTAAATATTCAAATTCATAGGTGTTCTTTTTTGGGTTAAAAGAACTTTCCACTTTTTCGGGGATTCCTTCAAATTGCAAACCGCTTTCAGTTCCATATCCACCACCAAAACGTCTTTCTCCATAAAAAGGCATGTCTAAGAAAATACTATCATTTTTTATGGTGAAATTGTTTTGAATATTTACCAAACTTATGCTGGCTAAATTGCTTCCTGGAGGTAATAAGTTTTCAAGACCTCTTGTATTCATCAAAGCAGTTGGATTTGCAGAATCAGAAATAATTGTAAAATTCTTTGACGTAGCTGTTTCTTTTAAATTTTCAATTTCTGCCAAGGTTGCAGAACTTTTACAACTAAGAAAAGCGATGCATAAAATTGATAAAAATAAAACTCTAAATTTCATAACGATAAATTACTAATTATAAACAAACTAAAATTACATAAAAAGAATTTAAATTTTGATAAATAAATCATAATCTTTTACATGCAAATAGTAGTACTTTTATCACTTTTAATAAATTATGAGTTTAGAAATTATTTTTGAAGATGATTACATTATTTGTATAAATAAACCAAACAATGTTTTGGTGCATCATGCTTTTTTGTCAAGAAATGTTGGGGATGAAGATTCACTTTTACAATTGATTGAAAAGGAAATAGGCATTAAAGTATATCCTATTCATAGATTGGATAGAAAAACTTCTGGGTTAATTTTATTAGCAAAAGAGAAAGAACATGTCTCTAAATTTCAAGAATTATTTACAACAAAGCAAATTCAAAAAACCTATTTTGGTGTAGTTCGTGGTTTTTCTCCTGAAACAAAAACAATAGATTCTCCTGTAAAAGGACGAGATGCCAATGTGCATAAAGAAGCCTTAACCTATTTAAGAACATTAGCGAATATTACATTAGATATTCCTGTAAAACCCTATGATTCTTCACGTTATAGTTTGGTGGAGTTTTTACCACAAACAGGTAGAATGCATCAATTAAGAGTGCATTCAAATAAAATTAGCCATCCTTTAATTGGTGATGCTAAATATGGTGATAAAAACCATGATACGATGTTTGCTGAAAATTTTGGTTGGAAAAATTTATTCTTACATGCAGGTAAATTAGAATTTATTCATCCTTTTTCATCAGAAAAAATGATTCTAAAAGGTACTTTCCCTAAAGATTGGATAGAGATGTTTGAGGAATTTAAATGGAAAAATCCTTTATTGTAAGTTTTTACTCAAAAATCTTTGACACAAAGATTCACAGAGAAAAAAACGCTGAGTTTCACAGAGAAATTTCTTAAAAAAAAAGAACTTGGTTTTGTCTTTTAGCTTGTTTTAAGTGAAGATGAAAGGCTCAACTTAGTATTTAGATTGATAAAAAACATATTTATTTTAAAGTCTATAAAAAACCTGCAAGGTTTTAAAAACCTTGCAGGTTAAACTCTGTGAATCTCTATGAAAAAAATCATTAAATCTCTATGTAATAATGTTATAATTTGTAATATTTTTATTGCTCTATAGATTGAGATTCAAAACCAATTAATTCGCCATTTTCAAATCTTGGTGATATTTCTATAGGATTGCAACAAACTTCACAATCTTCAATATAAGTTTGTTGCCTTACACTGCTATCTAAAATCATTGAAATATCTTCCCAACAATAAGGACATTGAAAAAAATGTTCTTGCTCCACTATTCCTCTATAACTTTTAAAACTAATTTTCCATTTTTATCACCAGAAAATAATCGGTTATACGTTTCATGAAAGTTTTCAATGCCCTCATAAATATCTTCTCTCGATTTTAGTTTTCCTTCTTGCATCCAAGTTCCCATTTGTTTTGCAGCAACTCCAAAATCTTTGGTATAATCCATTACAACCATTCCTTGCATGGTAGATCTTGTAACTAAAAGTGATAAATAATTACTTGGTCCATTAACTTTAGCTTTGTTGTTATATTGAGAAATGGCTCCACAAATTACGACTCTAGCATGCATTCTTAATTTACTTAAAGCTGCATCTAAGATTTTTCCACCAACATTATCAAAATAAATATCAATTCCTTGTGGGCATTTTGCTTTTAAAGCCGAATAAATATTTTCAGATTTATAATCAATGGCCTCATCAAAACCTAATTCGTTTGTTAAATAATCACATTTCTCTTTTCCACCAGCAATACCAATCACTGTACATCCTTTAATTTTAGCGATTTGTCCTACAATACTTCCAACTGCACCTGCAGCTCCAGAAACTAAAACGATATCACCTTCTTTTGCTTTTGCAACTTCTAAAATTCCAAAATAGGCTGTCATTCCAGGCATTCCCAAAGTACCAATATAGGTTGGCATTGGCGCTAAACGAGTATCTACCTTGTACCAACCATCGCCATTTGTAATGGCATATTGTTGCACTCCACCCCAACTTGTAACCACATCTCCGATTTCAAATTTTGGATTCCCATTATTTTGAATCACTTTTCCAATAGAACCAGCTCTCATCACATCATCTATTTGAACTGGAGGAATGTAAGATTTGGAATCGTTCATCCAACCACGCATTGCAGGATCTAAAGAAATATAATGATGCTCCACTAAGATTTCTCCTTCTTCTAATTCAGGAATTGGGTTTGTTTCTAACTGCCAAGTAGTTGAATCTGGAGTTCCTACTGGTCGTTTTTTAAATATAATTTGTTTGTTATTCATTTGTATTTTTTATTTCGACGTTAAATTTAATCAATAATTATATAAATCTAAAATAGCTTTTGTTAATTTTGATTTCCCTAAATATTGTTGTTCTAAATCTGATTGAAAAGGAATTGGTGTTTCTAAACTTGCCACTCTTTTTACAGGAGCATCTAAATATTCAAAACAATTTTCTGTAATTAATGCTGATAAGTCACTAGCAATTCCACCAAACATAGAATCCTCTTGTACAATTAATATTTTTCCTGTTTTTTTAGCGGATGCAAAAATAGTTTCTAAATCCAAAGGTTGTAATGTTCTTAAGTCAATTACATCAACAGTAATTTCTGATAGATTTTCCAAGGCCTCTAAAACCCAATGAACTGCTGCTCCATAACTTATGATTGTCAGGTCTTTTCCTTCCTTTAATACAGTTGCTTTTCCTATTTCTGTCGTAAAATAACCTTCAGAAACTTCCTGATAAACAGATCTATACAAGCCTTTATGTTCAAAAAATAAGACAGGATTTGGATCTTCAATAGCACTTGCCAACAAGCCTTTTGCGTCTTGAGGAAATGCAGGATACACCACTTTTAAACCTGGTGTTTTTGTAAACCAAGCTTCATTGGTTTGACTATGAAAAGGTCCAGCACCAACACCTGCTCCACAAGGCATTCTCACAACCACATTGGCATTTTCGCTCCATCTATAATGAGATTTTGCTAATAAGTTTACAATCGGATTAAAACCAGAAGAAACAAAATCTGCGAACTGCATTTCCACAATTGATTTTACACCATTTACAGATAAACCATAAGCTGCAGAAACAATAGCAGATTCACAAATAGGTGTATTTCTAACACGTTCTTTGCCAAACTTCTCCACAAAACCATCAGTAATTTTAAAAACTCCTCCATATTCAGCAACATCTTGTCCCATAATTACCAAATCATCGAACTTGTCCATAGAAAGTTGTAAACCATCAGCAATAGCATCTACAAAACGAATATGTTTTTTAGTTGATGAAGGCTTTGTTTCTTGATATTTAAAAGGTTTATAAACGTCCTTTAGTTCCGTTTCTAAATTGGGAATTATTTTTTCCTCATCAAAAGCCCTTTGTAAATGTTCATTTATTTCTGCAATAATTTCTTTTTTATATTGCTGTTCAATTTCTTCAGATAAAATAGCCTTCTCTTTTAAATAGTATTCAAAATTTTCTAAAGGATCTTTTTCAGCCCATTCTTTCATCAAATCTTCAGGAACATATTTAGATCCACTGGCTTCTTCATGGCCACGCATTCTAAAAGTTTTGAATTCCAATAAAATGGGTCTTGGATTTGTACGAATACTTTTTGCTAATTCATCAACTTTGGTATATACTTCTAGAATATTATTACCATCTATCATATGGCTCTCCATTCCATAACCAATGCCTTTATCAGCAATATTTATACAATTAAATTGCTCTGAAGTTGGTGTAGATAATCCATAACCATTATTTTCTACACAAAATAACACAGGTAAATTCCAAACAGCAGCTACATTTAAAGCTTCATGAAAATCACCTTCGCTTGTACCTCCTTCACCAGTAAAAACAGCGCAAACTTTGTTATTTTTCTTTAATTTATTGGCTAAAGCAATTCCGTCTGCGATTCCTAATTGTGGTCCTAAATGAGAAATCATTCCAACAATATTATATTCTTGTGTTCCAAAATGGAAACTACGATCTCTCCCTTTTGTAAAACCGTTCATTTTTCCTTGCCATTGAGAAAACAATCTATATAAAGGAATTTCTCTTGTGGTAAAAACTCCTAAATTTCTGTGCATTGGTAAAATGTATTCGTCTTTTTGAAGAGCAGTTGTAACTCCTACAGCAATAGCTTCTTGTCCAATTCCAGAAAACCATTTAGATATTTTTCCTTGACGCAAAAGAATCAACATTTTTTCTTCTATCAATCTCGATTTTAGCATCGATTTGTATAAAAATAAAGCCTGTTTATTTGAAGTTGACGTTTTATGATAAACAATATTTGATGTCATAGAAAGGATATTTTGAACCTAAACAAATTTAAATAAACTAAAAGAATCAGCATCATAAAAAAAAAGCTCATTTCTTTATATGTCCTTAAAATATATCAATTTTGCATAAAAAACATTTTAACCCTTTATACTCAGAAGTTTATAATGTAAATACCTTTGTTTTTTTTAATAGCGTTAATCATTGCATCAAAAAAACACATGCTTTTTATTAGTTTTGAACTTTAACCTTAAAACAAATATTATGGCAGAAATTAAAATCGAGAAGAAAAAGACAATTTGGCCTTGGATAATTCTAGGGATCTTATTGCTACTTGCAGTATTCTATTTTACATCAAAAGAAACAGCAGTTATAGAGGAAAATGAACCTGTAGAAGAAGTGTATCAAGAACCCATTGAAGAAGTTGAAAATGAGGAATATGTAGCAGCATCTGAAGCTGCATTGATTGAATATTCCGATTATATTGGCAATACAGGAAAAATGGGGATTGACCATGAATATAGTAATGGCGCTTTAATCTACCTTATAAATGCAGTTGAAGCAAAAGCAAATGAGCTAAATATAGATATTGAAGCTGATATAGAAGAAGCTCGTAAAAATGCAGAAATAATTACAGATGACCCTGAATCTTTAAATCATGCTAATTTAATTAAAGATTCTGGAATGATTATTTCTCGTGCTTTAACGACTATTCAAAAAAGTGAGTATCCTAATTTAACAACGGAAGCTTCTGATGTTGAAATGGCAGTTTCGAAAATTAAAAAGGATGAACAAACATTGAATCAAAAAGATGATGTAAATAGATTTTTTAAATCTGCTGAAACATTATTAGAAAAAATGAACTAAAAAAATAACATTATGAATACGAATAAAGAAAACAAAACCTTATTTTATTTAGAAGAATTAGGTGATTATAAAGTTGCGGATGATCAAAAAGACGTTCGTGGTTGGAAAGTGAAAGATATCGATAATAGAGTTATAGGTGAAGTAAATAGCCTTTTGGTAAATAAAAATACTGAACGAGTTGTCTATTTAGATGTAGAACTAGATGAAACTATTTTAAATGTAAATCATGAACCTTTTAGTGCAAAAGCAAAAGATGGAATTCATGAATTTGTAAATGAAGATGGTGAAAACCACGTGATAATTCCAATTGGTTTGGCAAATTTAGATTTGGATAATAAAGTTGTTTCGACAACAAGTATCAATAGCGATACGTTTTCTAAAACGAAAAGATTCAAAAAGGATTCGCCAATTTACAGAGATTATGAAACTCTTATATTAAGAACGTATACAAGACCTGAAGATGTTGTAAATTATCCTGAAGATGATTTATTTTACGAACAAAATGAGTTTAACTCTTAATATTACTAAAATCAGAAACCCGAAAAGCAATTTGTTTTTCGGGTTTTTATTTCAACTAAAATATTATATCATTAAAAAATCCCTATCAAAATAAATTGATAAGGATTTTTCGCTTATTGATTGGTTGACTTTGGTTTAAAGATCTGCAAAAATTGCGTGCATCATTCTCTTCTTATCATTAATCGTTTCTTCTAATGCAATCATTGTTTCTGTTCTGTTAACACCAGGTACATCATCTATTGCATAAATAATATCTTTGGCATCATTGGTTCCTTTTGCTCTAACTTTACAGAATATATTATATTTTCCTGCAGTTACATACGCAACAGTTACGTTTGGTATTTTTCTTAAATTTTCAATAACATTTTGTGTCATCGATGTTTTTTCTAAGTATATACCTACATGAGCTATAAACGAATACCCCATTTTTTCGTAGTTTAATGTTAATGTAGAACCTTGTATAATTCCTTCATCTTCCATCTTTTTTACACGAACATGAATAGTTCCAGCAGAAACCAATAATTGTTTAGCAATGTCTGTAAATGGTGTTCTTGCATTTTCTATTAAGATATCTAAAATCTGATGATCTATTTCGTCTAGAATGAATTTTTTCATAATTTATGTATTATTCAATTTATAATACAAATTTATGAATTTAATTTAATTAAACAAGCATAAAACTAACAAATACTTAATAAATATTCGCTTCGAAAACGATTTCGTTATGTCCAATTTCGTTTTGTAGGGTATTTTCGGCTATTTTCTCTAATTTTGAAACTAATTTATTTTCAATAATTTCATCTTTATATTGATACGCTTCATCCTTTTTACCTTTAGAAAAACGATGAATTACATCATAGAAAATTTTATCATTGTTAGGAATATTAAAATAATCCTCATAATCTATAAAAGAATCTGCAGTAGCAATATGATAAATTCCTTGTATAATGGAATAAAAAGTAAATTCTCTAGATTTTTCTCGTTGATAATCCTCTGGATAATGACCAGATTCTATTAAAATTGTATTGTAGCCTAATTTTTGAAAATTATCACCAGTGGCTGTTGGATAAAATTCATCTGTATACCTACCAACAAAATGCGGAATTATATTTTGCAACATTTTATTCATAGCAACAATTACATTCATTGTTTGCTTTCTACCCTCTGTAATGGCTCTCGTTTCTTCTTCTGAAGGTGCTAAAAAAGAGATTGTTGCTGGGTTTTTAGTGCCTTCTACTCCAAAAATAGTTCTTTGATCGTGTAAATTGAAACAAAATTGAGGATTGAATTCCTCTAAAATTCCTCTTAATAACTTACTTTCTTTCGCAACTCTATCAACAGCATCTCTATTCAAATCGATATTATTTCCATTTACTCTGGTATAGACTTGTGCTCCATCAGGATTTAACATCGGAATAAAAACAAGTGTACATTCTTTTAAAATAGTTTCTAGTTCTACAGATGTTGTATTGGAGAAACAATTAAATAAATCGAATAACGCTCTTGTTGCTGTACTTTCGTTTCCATGCATCTGGCTCCAAAGTAAAATTCGTTTTTTACCCGAACCAATTTTTAAGGTATAAATAGGTCTTTCTTGTTCCGAAAAACCAAGTTGTTTAATCTCAAAAACAGCTTGATGTTTTTGGAACAAATTTTCAATATTTTTAAAAGTAATCCACTTCCCAAAAAGGGAACTTTCTTTTTGTTCTTCGAAAATATTCTTTAAAAAAGTAGTCGATAAAATATGCACTTGTTTGATTGTTTAGAATTACAAATTTACACTTTTGAACACAAGTAAACAACCTTATGGTTACAATTGTAAACCATAAAAAATACAGAATTGTAAATTTTTAAAAGGCTATTTTAAGTTACTTTTGTAAACTTTTAACTTTTAAATATTTGAAATTTTTAAATTCAAAAAGAATAATTTTCTATGTTGATGCAATGTAGTTTTGTTTTTATTTAAAGAGCGTTAATTCAAGTATTTACATAACTCACCTAAACAATAAATTTAATATAAAAAACAACAGTAAAATAGTTTTAAAACATATCCTTTTGTGGCTTATTAATTTTGATTTACATTTGTAATACAATTAAAATTTACAATGATAAACAGCTTAGAATTCACAACTCGAATAAAAAAAGTGATGGATCATCATGAATTAACAGCATCTTTATTTGCGGATAAAATTGGTGTTCAACGTTCAAGTATTTCTCATATTTTGTCTGGTAGAAACAAACCAAGTCTCGATTTTATTTTGAAAATAACAACCGAATTTGAGGATGTAGATTTACAATGGTTGATTAATGGAATCGGTTTTTTTCCTAAAAATTCAGCTCAAAAAGAGGATGCTCCTACTCCATCTTTATTTGCAACAAATGCTAATGATGGAAAAAAAATTCAACGAATTGTCGTTTTTTATAATGATGGTACTTTTGATGAATATTTGAAGTAAGATTGAAGATTGAAGTTGGGAGTTTGAAGTTGGAAGAAGGGAGTTGGGAGATTGAAGTTGGAAGTTGGAAGTTGGAAGTTGGAAGAGTAACAAATGTCAGTTCGAGTGATTTTTCTTTTTCGAAAAATTGTATCGAGAACTCGTTTAAATTTCAAAGCCAAAGGTCAAAATTCAAAATGATATTCTATAATAACAAAATGTCAGTTCGAGCGCAGTCGAGAACTTGTTCATAATTACAAATTGAGTTCTCGACTGCGCTCGAACAGACAGTAAAATATTTTATTAAAATTAAAAATTCAACTAAATTTAAAATCATATTTTAGTAACAATGAAAAAAATTGATATTAGAACCGTAAATGTTACACAGTATTTACAACCTTTAAGAGAAGGTGGTTCTTTGCCAGCAATCGTAAAAGCAGATGATGGCTTTTTATATGTGCTAAAATTTAGAGGTGCAGGTCAAGGTAAAAAGGCTTTAATTTCCGAATTTATTGGTGGAGAATTAGCAAGAGCCATGGATTTAAAAGTGCCTGAATTGGTTTTTATGCATCTAGATGATTCCTTCAGCAAAACAGAACCAGATGAAGAAATTCAAGATTTGCTAAAATTTAGTGTAGGTTTAAATTTGGGTTTGCATTATTTATCGAGCGCAATTACGTACGATCCTTTGGTTTCTAAAGTAGATGCATTCACAGCTTCTAAAGTAGTTATTTTAGATAGTTTAATCAGCAATATAGACAGAACAGCCAAAAACACCAACCTTTTAAATTGGAATGATGAATTATGGGTGATTGACAATGGTGCAAGTTTCTACTTTCATCACAATTGGCAAACTTGGGAAAATCATTTAACAAGAACTTTTCCGTTGATAAAAGATCATGTTTTATTAGCAAAAGCAACTGTTTTAGAGGAAGCTTCATCAGCAGTTAAAAAATTAATCACTAAAGATGTTATTGCTGAAATAATTGCTAAAATTCCAGAAGACTGGTTAATTAGCGAAGGTGATTTTTTGAATCCAACAGAAATGAGAACTGCTTACAACACATTTTTAAATGCAAAATTGGCAATGATTGATGAACTTGTAAAAGAAGCCGAAAATGCAAGATAAAGTCACCTTTGAATACGCTATCATTAGGCTGGTTCCAAAAGTGGAACGTGAGGAATTCTTTAACATTGGCGTTATTTTATTCTCAAAGAGAAAGAAATATTTGGACATGAAATTTCATATCAATCCTGAAAAACTAAAAGTAATGGCTCCAGAATTAACATTGGACTCTTTAAATGAATATTTAAACGCTTGGAAACTGATTTGTGATGGAAAAAAATCCGCAGGAAAAATTGGCAAATTAGAAATGTCTGACAGATTTAGATGGCTAGCAGCTTGTAGAAGTACCATTATTCAGAGTTCTAAAACACATTCTGGTTTGAGTGAAAATCCTGAAAAAGAATTGGAAGCAATTTTTGAGGAGTTTGTGTTGTAAGATTTTAAAATAAAAAATATCTAATTATGGATCCTTGGGGCTCTTTAACAATGTTGATTAAAAAACAAGAAGCTGCTAAGAACAGAAAAGCTGCTTTAAAATATGAACTTCAAAAAAGAAGAGAAGTTTTATTAAAAGGAGGTGCACGAAAAGAAATGGAATTCCCTGAAATTTCTAAAGCTGATATGATAATTTTAAAGGAAGAAATTAGAAGAAAACACCAAGCTGCTCAAACTAAAAATATAATAATTTATATATTATTTTTTATACTCGTTTCATTTCTAATATATTATGTTGTTGTCAACACAAAATAGGAAGCTATCAATGGCATTTAGAATTTCAGCTTTTTTTCAACAGTTTTTTCCTTTCAGTTAAAGGAAGAAATCACACAAGTTACTCAGTTTTGCGTTATCAATTTTATGAGATTTCTCCTAAAAAAGTCGAAATGACACGATTGTGGTTTACTTTTTATATAAACAATCAATCTTGATCATCTTCCAAACCCCAAGTATCTAAACTTCTCAAAATATTTTCTAGAGATTTTCCTCTTTTACTTAATGAATACTCCACTTTTGGAGGTACAACAGGAAAAATTTCTCTTATAACTAGTCCATCTTTTTCTAATTCTCTAATGCTTTGCGTAAACATTTTGTTTGAAATTCCAGCAATTTTCTTTTGTAAAACTCCTGAACGCAAAGAACCTTCTAAAAGGTGAAATAAAATTAACGGTTTCCATTTTGTCCCTATTAAATTCATGGTATAATGCAAAGGACAGTTCTTATTTTTATTCAATATTATAAATTATTATGTTGATAATCATTAATTTACTCTTTTAGGTAACTATACTACTTTTTGGTAAGTTATTGTTTAATAGGTAAATATAGTTTAATTTTGACATCTAAATTATTAATTATGAAAGAAAAGCAAGAGTATCCTAAATCATTTTCACATATAGGAATTACAGTTCCCAACATTAAAGAAGCCCTAAAATTCTATTCAGAAGTTATGGGTTGGTATGTTATTATGGAACCTTCTACTGTTAAAAAAGAAACAGAAACTGCCATTGGACAAATGTGTATTGACGTTTTTGGAGACGATTGGACTGAATTTGAAATTGCACATTTGGCAACTTCAGATGGCATTGGAGTCGAATTATTTTCATTTCCAAATGGAATCAAAGAAGCTCCAGCATTCAATCCTTTTAATACCGGTCTTTTTCATTTTTGTATTCAAGATCCAAATATCGAAGAATTGATTGAAAAAATTGTTGCTTATGGTGGAAAACAAAGAATGCCAATTAGAGAATACTATCCAAAAGATAAACCTTTTAAAATGTGCTATGTAGAAGATCCTTTTGGAATTATTTTTGAAATTTACACCCATAGTTATGAGTTAACGTATTCTTCAGGAGCGTATTCAAAATAAAAAAGTTTTATTGAGTTAAACACTTTTACAAAAAATTACATCCAGTTTTGTCATTTCTGTAGAAGTCAACTAATTCGCGGACAGTTTTGGTTAAATTTACTA